>TARA_R110001592_G_scaffold156798_3_pt1 | contig 12309 bp, 17 predicted proteins | sample TARA_R110001592 | Tara Oceans TARA_R110001592 (sample SAMEA4398387) | marine metagenome | biome: Polar Biome; feature: [SRF] surface water layer (ENVO:00010504); material: water (ENVO:00002006), including particulate matter (ENVO:01000060) such as... | depth 5 m
GTTAAGGTTGACGTCCTGTCAACTTTATGCTAAATTAGTTTATATGCCAAAAAATAGAATATTCAAAATCAGTGACGGGACGGATACCAAAGAAGTTGAAGCTATGTCTTTCAAAAAGGCTGTGAAATCATTTCAGGGCAGTTCTAAAGCCAAGATGATAACTATCGAGTGGACGACGAAGAGAGGACAAGAATTCTTCAAAGAACAAAAGATACCATTAGGTAGAAGCAAAAAATTGAGATAGTATAAGAAAAGGTCAGAAGTCAGGTGAGAACAAGTAAGAACCCATTAGTAAAATTATTGGTCAAATTAAGAATGGCCTATGCGGATGTGCGTGGACACCATGGTAAAAGATGGAATTACGAGCCAGGTGAACATTACATGGGAATCAAAAAAAGCAAGAAATACAACAAAGTCAAATGAGCAAGGTGATGTGGACTATAATAGCAGTTTACACATCAGTTTTCTTGTACGGTTGTATTACACTTATATAAAATCACACAACTTATAGTAGCACTTCACTCCACAGTATAGGTCTGTAAATATTACTGTCAGGGGTAGAGGTCATGTTGAAGAAAGCACAAAAACGTACAAACTATTGGTCAAAAATCCGCAAGAAGGCTCCTAAGGTGCCTGATATCACATGCCCTGCGATCGATGATGTCCTAAATCAGCTAGAAAAACTCATAGGCAAGGAATTCAAAAAACATAAGTTCCATGCTATTGAACGTAAACTTGAAAAATTAAGAATTGCAAACGAGAAGTTGAGAGATTCTGGCAAATTTTGGCATGACTCCTGTAAAGATACTGTAAGAGACCTGCTTGGTAAGAAGAAATCAAGATAGTGAAGGTTGACTTACATTGCAAATCTGCTATACTTAACGAGTAATTTTGAGTTAATCCTATTGTAGGAATTCTGCTCTGAGTTACACTCATTAACTATAGGAGATTGTATGAGCAAAGTAAAAATGCTTCTTGACGTTGTCAATGAAGTCAAGAAAGAAGCACCAGAAGATGTACCTAACTGGACAAGCAAATTAGCAGAAGCAAAAGTTAATCTACAGAATCAAATAGCAAAAGGCAGACTGTTGCCAAAAGGTGTTGAAGACCATCCATTGGAACACTTCGCATTCAATTATTCAGTACAGAGAGACGTGAGGGCAGGACATGTGATGAACATCATGAAGAAGTTCGATCCTAGAGTATGCTGTCCCGTATCAGCAGTGAAACGTTCGGACGGGCAGACACTATACATATTTGACGGACAACACAGAGCAGTAGCCCTAGCACTCCTAGGTTGGGAGAAGATACCAGTAACAATAGTTGAAACAGATGAGCCGGCCTTCGACGCAGAGGCATTCGAAATAGTCAACGACTCGGGCATACTGAGGGCAGGAACAGAAGAAATACACAGATGCCTATTACACAGATACAAGATGGGCGAAACTGAAACAGAAAGAGTGGTCACTGCACACAAGGTGCAAGAGATATTCGACCATTGTAAAATAGATCTAGAACCTAAACGTGTGAGGAAGAGCTCAGGCAAGTGCGGACCGAACAAGCATTACTTCTCACATTTTGATTACGCATACAAAGGTATTAAAATGGCAGGCGAAGAAGGACTACTTCAAGCATTACAGGCCCTAAGGACTGTGTATGGTGATGAAGAAGGCGGAGAAATCAACCAAGGTCTGTTCATTGGCTTAATGAAGCAGTACCAGATGGGAGCAGAAGCCAAAAGATTAAACAGGTTACCAGAACAGTGGATGTGGGATATGCTTGAAGCAATGAAAAAAGTTTGTTCAAGTGCCACACTAATACACAGTGGTACAAAGAAACAATGGCAACACGCAAACGGTGTTGGCTGGGACGCACCAGTGGCCATGGGTCATATGCTGAGAGAAGTATACTTGTTAGAAGACGGAACCTTTGAACCAAGTTATATGCAGAACGTTACCTTAAAGTTAGAAGATGGAGATATTGCTCCAGACTCAGAGGCACAGACGGCTTTCAACAAGTATGTCAAATAAACTTTGTTATTACATATGCTACGTGACCAAGTGTGTTCCAGACTCTATCAACTTCTTTGAGGAGACAGAGGAATACGGTTATGGTTTGCCATACAGAGATATATTAGAAGCAGTGGAGCAACACTACAAGGACGGAGCAGACGCTGTGGAACTTGAAATGATTACAGAGGAGCAGTTTAATGATAGACTTCCAAAGCCTTACTAACCTACCCGAAATTAATTTCAAGAGCAAGGGAAGACCGGACCTCAAAGAACTTGCGGAATACATAGATCACATGAAAGCTGAACTATTTAATGTCCGTTGGAGCCAAGTGACCAAGAAACACATAAAGACTTCTTTGGTGCTTTACATAAGATCAATGCAGAAGCAGTTGGCACCTATGGGATACCATTACAAAGCACAAGACATGGAAGGCAAACAACACCTAGAGCACGTTATACCTCAGAACAAAATAATTACAGCATACCTACACGACAAGATATCATCACAACTTGTACTACAGATGCCGTTGTGTTTGATAGATGATGCCGACAAACACATATTGGAAGGTGATTGGCAACAGTCAGGTAACTGGGAGTACCCATTCCGCAGATATAAGTTGGCAGGATACACCAAAGTGATCAAAGATGTGCGTGGCAATATTGTTGATCTGGACACATACACCATACAAGATCACTTCCAAATGTTGGGTGTGGTTGACTTATCTTAGTATTTGTGTATAATTAAAAACAGCAAATCCACCAGAGCTGGTAAGATACCAATTCTCATTTGCAAACTAAAAATTAGAGACACTCTATGTCGATGATGGATAGAATAGCCGGAGGCGGATACGCCAAAGGCGAGGTTGGAGTCAATAACGGACTGGTGGAGAGCTAAAGCATTATGCCAAGCGAGAAAACAAAAAAATTATTAGAAGGACTGGGCAAGATCACAGACTCCGCTCCCAAAGCCTTTGTGCAAGAGAAGTTCCATTCCTACACAAATAGGTATTATCCAAACACCCTACACACATTGCCAGCCATTTATGACAAAGCAAAGAAAAAGAAGGACGAGGCCGGTGATGAGTATATTATGATAGACAGGGTTTATGGATCATTGTATGAAAACACACTTCATCAGAAAGATGGCACTGTTCTTAGTGGTAAACTCTACAGCAAACGTAGATTGATAACCAGAAAAGATCCAATGTCGGGCGAGAGAAAGAACTTCTATAGTCCTTGTACGTCTACAGCGGATGGTAGATGGTTCGATAATACCGGATTACCAATAGAAGCACCTGATAAACTAGAACCTGAAAAACAGAAATCACAGGAAGACATGGAAGAGGAAAAGCGATTAGCGGCACAAAAAGAAGCCAGGATACTAGCCAACCTTAAATAATTCATATGTTAAAAAGTGAGTATGAAAAACTACTTGAAGATAAGCCATGGCAGGAAATGGAAGACTTCTTCGAAGCAATGCCACCATGCGAAATAAAACCAATAGCACAACTAGACATAGACACAGACGAATGGATTAAATTCACTATCGATAATTTTCAAGACGTGCAACAAAAGTATGAAATTCCAAAAGACCATTACGGCGAACTAGCAAATAAATGGGCAAGGATCAACAATGACCTAGGTCGAAATGAACACAACACATGGGAACTTAATTACGGTATGAACGGAAACTCTAACGAAAAACTGATACAGTTGCTAGGTGAAAAGAATCTAGAAACACTGAACGTAATTAGAGACACTGTTTTGATTAGATTGATAGTAAAATTTCCAGGACACGGATTAGCATGGCACCAAGACGAAGCAGGATCATACAAAAAGAAAATGGATCTGAAGTTTGACGAGAACTTTGTGACAACAAAGGGCACATTGAAGAGACTATGGTTCTCTGTGCAGGACTGGAAAGACGGACACGTGATGCAGATTTCAAAGACAGTCTTGTCGGATGTTAAAAAAGGTGAGGTATATCAGATACCATGGAACGTGGGACACGCCTCAAGCAATTTTGGTTATAAGCCACAGATGACTGTATCTTTCACAGGAGTAATAAAGTAATGATATTTTCGCAAAATCATAACAAAAGATTTCAAGTAATAAGACAAGACATCCATAATGGGCTGGATAAGATCCACTCAAATGAAAAAGTTGTAAATGGTTACTACGTCACAGAGGTTGAAAAACAATTGAAAGAACTGTCCAAAAGAAAATATGCGTTGCTTGTTACTTCAGGATCTCATGCAATCACCATTGCCTTGCAGGCAAATGGGCTCAAACATGGTGATGCGGTGATAGTAACAAACTATTCATGCCCCGCTAGTTTAAGCAGTGTCATGGTAGGAGGGTTCGAACCTGTATTCTGTGAGATTAACGAACACGGAAACATGGACCCAGCTTATTTGCCATCGTTAATGAATCCTAAAATCAAAGCAGTGGTGGCAACTGCACTGTACGGAGACATGCATGACCATGATGCTGTTAAGAAATTCTGCGATGATAACGGATTGGTTTATGTGAATGATGCCGCACAGTCACAATTTGCATTGTGCAATGGCATTGATTCATTGGCCTGCGGTGACACTGTGGCAATCAGTTTCGCTGACAACAAAGCTATACCCACTATAGGGACATATGGTGCTGTACTTACAGATGACGATGCTGTTTACGACATGGTCAGATCATTAAGAAAGAACGGCAAAGCAACGCACGACGAACCTTATCTAATGGCAGGTTATAGCAGTCATCCAGAAGAGGACAAGGCATTACAGATACACGCAACTATACCACATTTTAGGAAATGGATAGACAGAAGAGTAGAGATTGGCGACATTTATGACGAAGCGTTCAAAGGCAGAATGGATGTAAGGACAAAGCCAGTATATTCGAAATGGAATGGCCACAAGTATTCGCTTTTTGTAGCAGACAAATTATGGTCACATGACAAGTTAAACGAAATGGGTGTGCAGACAGAAAGGCACTACCTAGATAATTTCGCATCACTGGACTGGACACCAAACTCGACTTTCAATTTTGCAGTGACTGACAGGTTTGTCAAGCAAAGCCTCACCATCCCAAACAATCCACACATGACAAATGAGGACGTGGACTTTGTGATTGACTGTGTTTTAAAACACCAAAAGTAATCTCATAGCTTTACCAAAATATAAATAGTTGTGTAGCGCCACTATCCTAGTGACGTCGGAAACAAATGGACGCCTGAGCTTAGGCTCTTTACCTCACAAGGGACGCCCTTCCGTGTGCGAGTAATTCGCTAACAATCAAACAGTAGAGTAGCACGGAACAATTAATTGACTCCTAATTTAATCTGTGCTACACTACTTGAATTGAGATATACTATGAATATTTGTGTGATAGGTGCGAGTGGAAAACTCGGAAAATCATTGATGAAGTTGCCTGACACGGTGTCATGCGACGTGAGGTTTGAGCATTCTCATGACTTTGACAAGTGGTTCAAGGAACACCCGACCATTGATACAGTGTGGCACGTGGCCAGGGCATGTAGGAAGACAGGCGTGAGAAGAGATGCCAACACATTCATACTTGAATTTAAGGCCATGCAGGATCTCCTAAAGACCAGGGCGAAGGATTGTAGATTAGTATATGCATCAACCAAGACAGTATATGGCATTACTTCTGAGATGACCCCGCTATCCGCTGACAACGTTGCAAACTACTTCACTAGCCCTGTAGAGGGTGTGATGAACTGTCCTGATTGGAAGCCTAACAAAGAAGAGAACTTTGAAGGCCTGTCGGCTCAACACTTGGTTTACGCAATGACGAAGTTGTCCTGTGAGAGATTGATCAAAGAAAAATGCCGCAATTACAAAATACTAAGGATATGGGACATCATATGATAGACAGACTTAAATTTAAATTGACAGAGGACAGGCACGATCCAAAACCCAAAGTGTTGCCAGAGATATTGGAACAACATCCATGGCACTGGGATCCAACGAAACAGGACCACAACGATGCAAGTTGTTACACAGGCAATTGGGGTGACAAGTTTGATTGGGAAGGTTTATCTAGATGGTGCATACAGAAATGCAATCAACATCGATTGCCTGAGAAGTATTGGGACTATGATGACACAACGGGTGAGTTCTGGCATGGCAAGGATATAGCAACCAACACGCCGATAAGGGAACAAGCACTTCTGATGTTAAAGGATAACACATTCAACAAGCATAACACTCAGTATTTTAAGATAGCTAACAAAGAGTTTGAACACTGGGAGCAACCATTAAGAGATCTTTTCCCACAGTTTGGCGAGGACAAGATGGGCATAAGTCTATTTGTGCAACCACCAGGCAGTATGCACTGGAGCCACGTGGATACCTACACAAGTTTTATAAGACGTACTGGTGATGCAAAAGCAGATTACTCGAGATTACGGAGATACATGATATTCCCAAGGGATTGGGACTTTGGCCATTTCTTTCATTATGGCAATCACTGTATGAATCAATGGAAGGCAGGTGACCTTTGGGACCTGAAGCCTGGCATTTATCACGGTAGTGCCAACAGCGGACCAACACCAAAGATAACAATCCACTGGAGCGGAGAGCTTAAAGACGGATATGGAGAACTAGAGGAAGAATATGGGCGAATGGAATCCTAATTACAAATTAAAAGATGTGGTATCGGCCGAAGGTTATGTGCCTGAAGATCCAAAATACTACATGGACAATAGCAAAATGGCTAGAGCACCTGAAGTAACACTTTGGGACTTTATCGAGAAACAACCAGACAAAGAATGGATTGATTTCAGTAAAGAAACGGGTGCAAACTTGACAGACACGCACAATGCCGAAGATTGGTTCGCGGGCAACTATCCGGTAGACCAACAAAAGTTTATCGACTTCATGGTTGCGAACAAAGACACGTGTCAGAAGAAATACTACGAGGCAAGACCATACCACACGGGCAGGAACGAATTCACGTTGGATCTACCACTAAAGGTAGGGTACAACTCAGGCAATTGCTGTGAGTACAACTGGGGTCTTTACGGTGATTCAAATGACAAGTTGAAAGCTCTTTTGGGCAAACAATATTTCAAGGACATTAAAGTTGATTACGACACCGCACTATGTAGGCTAATGGCCTACCTACCAGGACAGACACTGCCATGGCATTTTGATTACCTTGGCGGCTGGTGTAGGATCAACAAACATCTAAATCCAGACCCTGATACAAGACAGTGTGACATCGGAGAGATGAAACGTTATCTGATAATGATCACAGACTGGCATTGGGGACACATGATACAGATGGCTAACAGTTTCTATCCTAGATGGAAATCGGGAGATCTTTACGAAATCCCTATGAAGGTATATCATTTAAGCACAAACGCCGGAATGAGTCTAAAACTAACAATGAGTATAACAGGAGCAAAGTATGAGTAGTGCAGTACTAATGGAACGTCCAGTAGTTTCAAATGATCAAAGCAAATACAAGAATATAGGATTATTAACCTTAAGCACTGATCCTGTTGTAGAAAGAGATTTTAGAACATACTTTCCATTAGACAAATTCAACATATACGTTAACCGTGTTGAATTCAATCCACCAGTGACAAATGAAAATTTAATGGCTATGGGACCACGGATAACAAAAGCGGCCTCACTTGTTGCTCCGGACGAACCTTTGGATGTGATAGCATATTGTTGTACAAGTTGTGCTACAAACCTAGGTGACAATGTTGTGTGTGAAAATATAAATTTAGGCAGACCTGGTGTTCCTGCAATCAATCCAGCACTAGCAGGACAGAAAGCATTACAAAGTATTGGGGCAAAAAAGATAGGATTAGTTACACCCTACATAGAAGAAGTCAGTGATAGTGTGGCAAGTTATTTTGAAAGTTTTGACATTGCAGTGCATAACAATGTGTGCATGAGATGTAAATCAGATTACGAAATATCAAGAGTAAGCGACCAAACGATGATAGATGCGGCAATAGAAGTAAGCAAAGATGCAGATGCCATATTCATGAGCTGTGCGGCCTTTCCAGCAACAAGAGTGATTAAACAAGTCGAAGAAGCAACAGGTCTTCCGGTTGTTACAAGTAACCAAGCAATGATATGGATGTCTTATAGACTCATGGGAATCAACAATAAAATAGATTTAGGAAAACTGTTTGATTATGAATTACTTTAAACAACTTCTCGAAGAACAATCTATTGATATTACAAAAAATATCCCAGTGAATAAGTTATGCACTTTGGATTTAGATCTACATGCAATACTAAAATTTGCAGAAAGCACAAGAAATGATGCAACAAAAAAGTGGTACCACCCTCGGCCTTTCTTAGACGACTATTCTAATAGGCAAATGACTAACGCAAACTGGATAGGCTACAACGAACACAACACCCAAGAAACAAATTGGGGACTAGTAGCAGAACACAACACCGAACTATGTAAATTGATAGGCAAGTCAAACTTTGATCTACTAGGGATAGATACTGATAATGTCCTTGTAAGACTGCTTGAATATGCACCAGGACAGATGCTACCACTACACTGTGATGGCATGGAAGGTTTCAAAAGGATTTACGGTAAAGAAAATCCAAAGAGATTTTTTGTGGCTGTGAGCGAGTGGGATTGGGGGCATGTTCTACAGGCCCATGACAACATGATAAGCCACTGGAAAACAGGAGACACATGGGAAATTAAACCAGGCGTTTGGCATTGTAGTGCCAACTTTGGAATAACAAACAAATACACATTTACAATAACAGGAGTGGATAAATGAAAAAACTAATAAAGAAGTTCAAGAAATGGTTGAATACACCCGTAAAAGGATATAAAAATCAAGAGTTCCTTTTACGTATTTTAATGCGGTAAATACCTGTAGGAGTCAAAAAACCCTTAAGGAGAACAAACTATGTACAAGTTTGAAACAAAGACAGATGAAAACGGTGTGATAGATGATGTGATCAATCATCAGCCAGAAGGATACAATCCTACAACTGGTATCTATGCCTCTTCATATATCTTCCAAGGAAACTGGGAAGACGAACTATCTGCTCTGAACTTCACAAGAAGAACAGAAGATGCTCATAAAGAGATATCGAAAGTTGATGCCATGAAAGGCCAAAACTCTCAGTACCTTTACAATGCATTTAGAAGTCCAGACGGAAAAGAAGACACATTGGACGCACTCACAACAGATTTTTGGACGGAAGAATCGCCAGACAGTTGCGAGTATACCCAATCTTATCACAATTCACCACAACTAAGAGCGATCTTGGATTGGTTTGAGTGTGATAAAACTAGGATCAGAGTGTTCCAACAACAACCAGGTGCTTACATGCAGATGCACACAGATTTTGATAACCAAAAAGGCAACAGCCAATATGGTGAAACATTGAGAATCTTTGTACAACTGACTGACCAACCGGGTGGTGCTTGGTATAGATTCAAGACTGCTGATTCAGAAGTCAGCATAAACTTACAAAAAGGTCAATTCTTGGTTTTCAATCCAGATCATACTGGACACCAAACTCAGAACTTGACTTCAGTCCCTAGAAATGCTTTTATGCTAATCGTTAAGAGAAACGCATGGTTAGATTCTTTAACAAAGAACGAAACTATGACTTTCATTGACACCAAAGAGTTAGCAAATAATTCTAAAGTAGCATAACAAATTGACATCCTTGTAGCGGTATTATATAATATCGCTATAGGAACAATGACATATTATTTCAACCAGTATTACAAATGTGGAGATAAAAAATTCCACAACATATGGCAGGCCTTTGACGAGCAAAGGAGTACTGGACACTTTCCGGAGTACGTGGTCGATGAACAACTGATACAATCGATCAGGAACCACCCACGACCCAAGGACACCAGTCCCAACGCAATCCGTGGCCTGATGGTGCGTAGGCTAAAGGCACTGAGACAGAAATACAACAAATTAAAGATACTGTACAGTGGTGGCACGGACTCGTACACCATACTCAAACTGTGTATGGACAACGACATTTATGTTGACGAGACGATCACGCACATGGTAAGCATAGAAAACAACCTACGCACTAACCTGGAGTACGTAGCCGCACTAAGGATAGCCAAGAGGTACGAAGGCACCCTGATTGGTAAGTGCAGGGAGATACATCCAACCTTGGAGGAACACAGAAAGTTCTACACCGACGATTGGTTCAAGGATGAGAAATTGTGCCCAGGCGCAAACCTGCCAAGACGGCCCTACGGTTTGCCATTGATCGCAGAGGAGGCCATGGGCAATGACAAAGACACAATACTATTGTGTGGTTATGAGAAACCAAAGATTGTGGTCGAGGACCATAAGCCATACTGGGTGCTGGGTGATGCCGCGGCAGGCGAGATAATGGGTATCAAGAACCTCGTGCCTTTCTTCCATGACAAGGATAACCCTGAGCTGTTGGTCTCACTGACTTACGCCACCATGGACATAATGGATTACAGTAAGCCAGGCATGGTAAGTTATCATGACGCCGACAGGAACACTAAATTTGCACTGCTGGAGGCATACGCCTACCACACAACAGGACACAACTTCCTAGACATGGCCATACTCGGAAAGGAACCATACAACGTGAACAGGAAGAACATGAGACTCATGAAGGAACTTGCCAGGGTGGGCATGGATGATTACATGGAACAGCACTTCAGGACACACGCAAGGATCAAATCTCTGTACAACGATCTACCATACGCAATAGAAAAAAGGGGTAGATTGGTCAAGCCCATTGGTAGGTATAGTCAAAAAATTCCCATTTTACAAGACAAATTTGGCGGTTGACGGAAATACCATTACCAGGTATAATAGTGGTAACAAAGGAGATAAGAGTATGTATAAATGTTCAGCAAAAGCAAGTTTGGTACTAGATCAAATTAGATCAAGATGCCAAGAAGACACACAGACAAACAACAAGTGGAGAGGCAAATCAGGAAATTACATGTACATCATGGGCAGAGAAAATGCCGATGGTAAAGCTACAGGTGTAGTGCATAAGATTTCAGATGATGGATCTCACAAGTTGTGTGGTTCATTCAAGATCATGAGTGATGGTATCATCACAAGGTTCACAGGTTTGTCAAAAGCAGACTGGAACAATGCCATGAGAAATGCAGAAGCAGAGTACAAAGCGAAGTACGAAGCCGAAACTACAGAACCAGCGACAGAACAGAAAGTTGCAGTATAAATTAACGATGCGTCTTTAAGCAAGTGGACTCGAGTACCCTAGTGCCAAAGCAAGGCCAATTCGAAAAAATCTCGGTCCACACGCATCTTATGTTATGTTAAAAAATACACAGTCATCAATTAAACTAATATTATATTCTATATTGGTTGCATCGCTTATAATTGGTGTGGCCTTTGTGGCAGGTACATTTTATCCAAACACATGGACAGTAGTAAAGATCAAAGACCAAGTACATAAAGACGAACTGTTGACTGTGAAATTGTTGGGATTGAAAGAGCCCGAGTTTGAATTCACAGACAAGGCCAGCTTTATAAGTGCAACAGGTAAGTGTGTTGAATACTTAAACTACACAACAGATAGGATGAGCAGGGTGCCTATGAGTATTATTATTGCTATGGCAGGCATAGAGAGTGCCTGGGGCAAGAGCAGATTTGCAAAAGAAGGTAATGCATTATTTGGTGTGAGGACATGGGATTTAGAACATGTTCCGCACATGAAAGCCAAAGGAAATCCAGATGCTTCATGGGGAGTTAAGAAATACAAAACCAAGTGCCAGTCAGTAGCAGACATGATTAGGATACTGAACACTCATCCAGCATACGAAAAGTTTAGAAATGAACGAGAAAAACAGATAGATGCTGGTAAATGGAATTACCGTTCATTGTTATCAGGCATGACTGCTTGGAGTACCAATCCTGATTACCAAGAAATTATTGTCCAAACCATAGTTGACAATAAATTACCTTAATAGTATAATAAGATATGGGATTTATACAAATGAAACTGCCTAAACGTATGCGGATTAAGATAGCCGATACAAAAAGAAAAAGAGAAGCACAGGCCAATCATGAGGAATGGTTACAGGCACAAGGTCTCGACACATACACACTGAAACAAAAGTCTAAGAAGTTCAAAGGTTACGATATACCCAAGTACGAGCCAAAGCCTGGACAACCCAAATGTGGTGATAAGATACCTGTCAATGGCGGTAACAAAAGAGAAGAGATGAGATATTCCGGCAAAAGAAAATTGCTTGGTATTGGCATGATGCACAAATCTAATCTTGTTCC
>TARA_R110001592_G_scaffold135882_2_pt1 | contig 12304 bp, 11 predicted proteins | sample TARA_R110001592 | Tara Oceans TARA_R110001592 (sample SAMEA4398387) | marine metagenome | biome: Polar Biome; feature: [SRF] surface water layer (ENVO:00010504); material: water (ENVO:00002006), including particulate matter (ENVO:01000060) such as... | depth 5 m
AGTGGCCATTGCCGCCGAAAAGGATGCCAACAATGAGAATGTATCGTCTACCACCATAGTTATGAATCGTCCCAGACGAAAAAGTATAGAGGAAGTATTAAATGGAAGAGATGAATCTAGACAAGATACATCAGAATCTTAGAGGAGTATCATCAGATCTTGATGGTAAGTTGAACAGAAGTAAAAAGGAAACACCCATGGAAATAAGGCAATCAGAAAAGATTAAAATATTTATAGATGAGGCTATTCGATATGCTAACGCATGGATGGGCACTCCTTACAAGTGGGGCGGTGAAGCCATCGGGGAGGGTGTGGATTGTAGTGGTCTAGTTCGTAGAATACTTACAAGAAGCTTACCTAGATTTCCTTCGTATGATATGACAGCTCAGGGTATTTTTGACCACTTAGTCGAACGTGGCTGTGATATCGCCAAGGGATATGACAAAGTACGTGCAGGACATGTGTTGTTCTTTGGTCGTGATGTCTATCATATCACCCACGTAGCTTTTGCTATTACTCCTTGGCATATGATTGAAGCCGGTGGGGGTAACTCTACCACCCGTACTCACAATATTGCTATGAAACAAGGTGCCTGGGTACGTAGTAATCTAATAGAGAAACGTGCAGACCTTTGCTCACATGTAGACCCTTGGGATAAGATGTAGTCTATGGACAAGACCATTGAACTCACCCCACAGCCGGGTATGCAAGTACAGGTGTGTGAATCTCCTGCTTCGGAACTCCTTATGGGGGGACAAGCAGGTCCGGGTAAGTCGTGGACTTTATTATTTGAAGACATAGAGGATATCTTTCGATTCCATGACCTACGGATACTTATACTAAGAAGACAAACTACAGACCTGGGAGATCTCACTGAGAAGGCTTACGAAATGTATACTCCTTATGGGGCAACTTTCTCAGCTATGGATAGATTCTTTAAGAAGCCCACATTCACCTTCCCCCGCTTTAAAGAGACGGAAGATGGATGGCAACCAATACCAGGTACTCAAGGTGCCAAGGTAGTACTAGGACATTGCCAACATGAAAAAGACAAATTCAACTATTCTGGATTTGAGTTCCCTCGCATTAAGATCGACGAAGTGGCACAGTTTACAGAATCTCAGTACCTATTCCTTTTCTCACGTTGCCGGTCAGCTAACCCCAACATTCAAGCAACAGTACGCTCAACTTGTAACCCCAACGGTATCGGAATGCTATGGGTCAAAAGACGTTTTGTTGAGAAAATACCTCCCGGAAACATTAAAGCTTTTAAGAACGTAAGTGGTGTGGATACTGAGGTACCTATTGGTACTCAGTACTCGCTAACTAGAACCTGGATCCCTGGAGATAGAGCGGAGAACGCTTATGTGGGTGAGTCTTATGAGTCAATGCTGCATCAGTTGACGGAAGAGGATTTCAATGCACTAGCTCTCGGACTATGGGCAATTCCAGACCAGATCAATCAACTCGTTCGTGGTGAGTGGTGGGATTTTGCTATGAGTGGACAAGTCTTACCCCTTGAAGATACAATGGCGATGCAGATATACGGTATTGGTGGAGATTTTGCCCACCAAGGACAAGATAAATCAGTTATGTTTGTAGGTAAGGGGAATAAACCCTTTCAGGCAAAAGACTGGGCACTTACAACTACTGAGGAGTTCGCGTATGAAGTATATAATGAAGCAAGACGTAGGGGATTTCACAGCGTTGAGGTTGGCGTTGATTGTAACGGCCCCGGTGTGGGTGTTGGCGATATGCTTACAAGTGGTGGCATATTTCCAATAAAGGGGAAGGACGCTGTAGTAGAAATTAAGCCTATTAAAAAATTGTTTAAGTCTATATATAAGGATACTACCTATGAACAAGATTGGAAGTACGGATACAAGTTTGCAAACTTACGCTCTCAAATGTGGTGGAGATTCCGAGAAGATATGGAAGCTGGTAATATTGATTTGTCATATTTTTCTTCGGCAAGGTGCGGTTTCACTGACGTCACCAAACTACAAGAGGAAATACTGAGCCATACCTATGAGATACGTAATGGGGTGATATATATTGTATCTAAGAATGAACTCCGTAAACCGGACAAGCTTGGAAGATCTCCGGATTTTGCAGATGCTCTGGTCTTATGGAACTGGGTACGTTGCAGGTCTGTAGATAGATCTCTTAGTGCTGCTAAAGAACTTAAAGGTGTGGACGGATATATGAGAGATTTCCTTACCGATGCAGAAGTGGAAGAAGATATTATGGGATGGGCAGACGATAAAGAGGTAACACTACTATGAACATACCCGACGGACTCCGTAGATTTAGAGAGAAACATACATATACTCAGGAGTCACTGGCCGATAGGCTTGGTTGTTCTAGACGATCGATAGCTCGGTGGGAGTCTGGGGATAAAGAACCCCAAGCCGTCTATTTATTGGAGATATGTTCAATAGACCGAGATTTTCCCTCCCTTTGTGCCACCTCTGTCACAATACCCCTCGGCTTATTATCATAATTTTAGTAGATGGCAATAGGAAACTTAAGAAGAATTACAGACTTGGCGAAGTCCCGCAATCAGCAAGAGCTGGTTGACCATCATAGATATGTTATACAATTCTATGAGGATCGCAATACCGTTAGGCGCAGAGCGTATAATTTTGTACGTGGTCAACAACATTCCCCGGATGAATTAGAGCAGTATCGTATTAAACGAAAGGCTCCTCTTGTTTTTAATCAGTTGAAAGCTTCAGAGCGTACAATCTTAGGAATGTTTCTACAGAATAAGTACGACGTTAAGTTTGTAGCTGTAGAGCCAGGAGATCAAGACATGGCAGATGTTCTTGAACAACTCCGAATTTGGGAATCAAATCGAAACGATGATCTTAACATAGACCTCAACACCGTCCGTGAGGCATGGGCAGGTGGTACGGCCTATCAAGAATGCTATGTAGATACTAAACCTGGTAAAGACCCGGTAATTCGTACAGACAATTTAAATCCTTTCGCTGTATACTTTGACCCTAACTCCCGTGACCTCATATCTCGTAAAGATGCTCAGTTTGTTGACGTGGATAGTTGGATGTCCGAAGAAGATATGGTAGAAACTTGGTCGGAATCGGCAGAGTTTATACGTGGTGGACTAAGAGCTTACTCCCCTAATGCTAATGGTTACGAATCAGTGAATAAATCTGTAGATCGTGACCATGAGAGTCGTTTAGAGCGTAATGGCCAGTACCGGGTTACTGAGAGATATTTCCGTCTTAACAAAAAGACTTTCTTCTATTTAAATGAGAAGGAAGGTCACAAAGTTAAGATTGAGAAAGACGACGTCGATGCTTATAAGCAGGACTTTCCGGGACACGAGGTACAAGCAGATAACATGGAAGAGCTTTGGTTGGCTGTTGCGTGTGAGGCTATTGTGCAAGGTATGAATGATGGGAACTTGGCAAATAATAACCCCATAGGTGAAGATGATGACCACGGGTCTTCCAATGGTATTCAATACCTTTATTTGGGTAAGTATCACGCCCAACCTATTGACCCAGCCGACAATAAAATTATCTGGCCTATTCTGGAAATGTGTGCAGAGCAGTTGAACGGGGAACCTCAAGGGTTTGTTGAGCAGATGTTTGACCCTCAACGAGTGATGAACTCGACTATCTCCAATAAGGTTCACTCCGCCAAGCACGCTGCAAGTCAATCCAAACTAATTGACTACTCAGCGTTTAAAGATGAGAAAGAGGCAGTAGCCGCGTCTAAGTATTCTTCGGATGCGGATAGATCTTTCCAGGTTAAACCGGGTAGGCTAGGTGATGCAATTCAACCTATTGAACACCGTAGAGTCACACCAGACAATGACGAGTCTTACGGTGCCGCTCAAGAATTTATAAGTACAGTTAGTTCCACTCCTCCTGCTCTCCAAGGACAGTCGGAAGAGTCTAACACTAGTGGTGTATTGAATGCTCAACGTATTGAGCAGTCACACGTACAGCTACAGGTATTGATTAAGAATTTCAGACAATTCCTTAAGTATAAGAATATGTTAAGATACGCTTATTGGCGTGAGTTCTATAAGGAAGAAATGGTTTTTAGAATAATAGAACCAACTCCAGAGATGCGAGATAATGGTACGGACTTCATGGCTATTAACCAAAAGGTGCCTGCACAGGACCCATATGGTTATGAGGTACCTGGAGTCGTTGAAGTGTTGAATGACATCAACGCTTTAACTTATGACATTGTAGTGGAGGAGTCTTCTAAATCGTCGACTTACCGCTACAAAACGCAAAGCCAACTTGCTGAGATGATGCAATCCGCCGCTGTCCAACAGGACCCAGTCCTACATGCAATGTTATTCCAAGAGTGGGCAATGCTCTCCGATGTGAATAACAAGTTGAAAGACGGAATCAGAGAACACTCAAGTGTCCTGACTCAATATACTCAACAGCAACAACAAATGGAACAGCAGGCCGCCCAGCAACAACAACAGCAAGGTGACTTAGCACAACAACAGCAGGTTCAACAAATGGCTCAAACGGAAGCAGAACAGACGGCGTATGCCCAACCTCAACTCGCTCCCGATCAAGCCATGAATGAACCACAATTAACACCCGAACAAATCCAAATGATGTTAGAAGGCGGTTAAACCCCAACCGGATAACAGATAGGAATAAGATGTCACAAAATATAGATGAGTATCAAGAAGAGACGGATCAAGTATCCCAACCTCAAGATGATAACGACGTAGATCGACAGCCGGAAGTATCCCAAACTGAAGAAACTACAAACGAATGGACCCGTGAACGCGAAAAGAATCTCGAAGAGAAACTAGCAGCAGACGGTGACATATCAGACGAAGAGATGGAAGGCTATGACGAATGGCTCCAGGCGGGGAAACCTAATCCGGAACCAGAAGACGGGTCTTCAGAAGAAAAGAATTTAGAAGCGACGGAGTCTAATGCTGACTCAGTGGAAACTAATGACGAATCTTCTTCTCCAAAGTCCGAAGAAGAAATCCAATCTTTGACCGATGCCATGAAGGCTGTAGGTGCAAAGACGGTAGATGAACTCCCCTCCAAGATTGCAGGTCTACGCTCTAAGCTAGGTCAACAAGGGGGAGAAATGGGTAGTCAACTCAAGACTTCTCAAGAACAGCTCACGAATATGACCTCTCTACTAGAGGGTATTGCAAAAGGTGAGCCACAAGCTATAGAGTATATGCGTAATGTCTACCCAGACTTTAAAGCACCTACGGCTGAGGCTCAAGCAAAAGCACCCAAAGTAGAAGGAGTAGATCCTGACCAGTTCTTAGATCCAGACATGTATAACTATGTACGGAATCTTGAGAGTACAGTCTCTGAGCTAAAAGCCGGATACGAACAAGTAAAAGGCTATCAGAACCAATCTACTGAGCAGGCGGCTCAATTTGCCGCAGTTGAACAAAGTGTAACCGAAGTTGCGTCTTTCACAAATAAACACCCGGAGTACTTTGATGCTGCCGCTGATGTTTCCGGTCTGACAAGAGAGTATTATCGTCAAGATAATGACCACCCTGTAGACCCAAGAATGACAAAGGTTCACCACTTGTTACAATTTGCTAAAGATAACAATCTTAAGACTTTGGATGATGCACACTTCTTAATGAACCGTGACAACTTCTCCAAGCAGTTAATTGAAGCTGAACAACGTGGGAGAAATTCCAACTATCAGCATAAACAGAACCCTAGTGCCGCAGGTAAGCGACAACAGAGCTCTGAAAGCACATATAAACAATACTCGGATAACGAAGTCCTAGATATTGCTGAAGGACGTAAGGAAATACCGGACTCTTGGACTCATGCAGATGGTTCCTGGAATTTCGATAGTGTCCCTGCTACTGCACGTAAGTATATAGGCGAATCTCCGAGATAACTCAAAAGGAAGAAGAAGATGTCAACATCTACTTTAATTATCCCACCTCTTACGGTAAGAAATTGGGAAAAGAAAATGGACAAGCAGCTGATTAAACAGTCTGTTTGGGCCCAGTTATCAAATCGTATGGTACAAACTGCAGCTATCCCTAATGGTGGCGAACAGAAAATACCTGACTCAGTAGTTCATTACGTATCTGGAAAATTCACTCCAGGTGTACAATCTGTAACTATCCCATCAATGGACAAACTTACCAAAAAAGGTAAGGGTGGTTTACAATCCGTTGAAGGTTCCGAAGAAAAACCAAAACTACGCTACATGCAGGCGTTCTACAATGTTCAGCGTAAAGGCTTAACAATCAAGGACGAATCTGTTGAAGGTGATTTAGTTAATGCGTATCCAATTCTTCAGTCTAAAGTCGACTTGTTGACGGATTACTTCATGGAGCTTGAGGATTACAACAAACAACGTGCAATTTGCCAAGGCGTTGACGAGTACTTGTCTGAAGCAGATTACTGGACTGGGGATTCAATGCCTACTCCTCCTGCTAGTGTTGCAACTCACCCATACGTATACGTACGTGGTGGAACTGCACTTCCAGCATGGTCAGCAACAGACGCTACTTATGTAGGTAACATCCGTACTTTAGTTAATAACGCAGGCATCGCTGCCCAAGTATTTAACAAAGACACGCTTGACAAAATGGTTACAATGGCTTCCCGTAATGTGAAACCTTTGAACTGGAAATCGGGATCGAACACAGTAAAATGGGTATTCAAAATTTCCGAACTTCAAGCAGAGCAGTTGACTACAACTACTACAGGGGAATCTTTTAACGCATTATTCCGTGAAGCTGGTGGTCGTGGTGTGGATAATAGAGCTATTACTGGTATTATCGGTATCTACAAAGGTGCTCTTGTTATTACAGACGAACGTGCTCCGTTATTTAACTCTCTTGCTTCTGTTGACTCTAAACTTGCCTTCCAATACATCAAACCTTGGGGCGATGAACGTATCCCTGTTGCTAAAACAGCCACAGACGGTACAATGGAAGTAGCTCAAGTCCTCGGTCGTGGTGCTATGGGTTGTGCAATTATTAAGAAGTTATCATTTAATAAACAAGGTAAAGACTATGACTTCTCTACAGGCTTCGAAGCTCGTCGCTCTACAGGGGATACTCGTATGGACTTCTTGAACCCTAGTGACTTAGCTGCAAAGCCTATGAACTGGTCTTCAGCTCTTTACATGACACCTACAACTACTGGAGCCTACTAAGAGAGCTAACGCTCTCCTAGTGAGTCTCCCGATATAAGGAAAAAATATCATGGCTACAAGACAATTCACCCCTAATTTGAACAGCCTCCGTCCTGGTTACGAGATTGTTCAAGTAGAAAAAACAGCACTATCATCAACAGGTGCTGATATTACATTCACGTTTGACCAAGTCTTTAGTAAGGTTCCAGAAGTTCTTTCTGTATATGCTATCGATCCGGACGGACTTGCGGCAGTTAGTGTTAAATCTGTTTCGGTATCGGCTATTGTACTTACGTATGATACCGCAGGTACCGGTAATGATGTATCACTAAGTGCTATTGTACAAGGACCTGTATCGTAATGATGCACCTCGGAGAAATCCGGGTTCGTATATTAGGCGTGGGCTGTTCTCCGGAATGGTCCCCGTCTTCTCTTTATTTGGAAACTGATAACCCCGGCATTAAACAACAGTATATTCCAATAAAGGACAATGACAATGGATGGTGGGAGATTATTGCCCCTATTACTGAGTCAAACTTAAAATTTTGTGAAGACCATCTCTACATGACTAGAGGGTACCTACTTCAGCTTAATCGTAGGGAACTACGAAACCCTTTTAATAAGAACAAGCAGGCTGCTTGGTTTGAGGAGGATTTAAAAGCTATTGAAATAGAATCTACTGAACATGTAAAAGATGTTAAGGCTCAAGAGGTTAAGGATGCTAGAGAGACAGCTCTCAAACTTCTAAGATCTTATTCGCTTCAATACCATACAGATAAGAAAAAGAACGAAGAGTTTGGATGGCCTATACCCGATAAATCGGAAGCTATGTTCGAACTTGAAGAGTCTCTTGGAGGTATTGTGGATATGAATGGGTCATTTATGCAGCTTAAGAAAGCAGACTTAAAAGAGTCTCACTCTCTTGAGTTAGAAGAAATCAATGAGCGTAAAGGCTCAGACCGGAGTACATTCTAATGACCGTAGCTGAAATCGTCCAATGGGCAAGTGATGAATTTGGAGAGAGAAATCTCACCACGCCTCAACAGGCTCTTACCTATCTCAATCAAGTACAACAAATGGCATTTGATAGGGATTTGGACGCTTTCATAAACATGGACAACTTCGTCACCGTCAATCCAATTAGTCCACAAGGACCATATCCTATGCCGACGGCGCCGGGTGTTCGAAAGCTGATAGGGATAACTACCTATACACTAGAGCAGTTATCGGTAATTCGACAAGGTGGGCAACTGACGGTGACGGACTATGGTCTACCTACTTCTACCGTAGATGAACGAACGGTTTATACACAGATAAATATTCAAGCATTCCCGCCCCCAGTTACTTTCACCTTTATACAAGACCCCACAGGTATTATCACTGATGTGAATACTTATCGGTTTGTATACTATGTAAGACCTGCTCTTATTAGGGCTCTTACAGACGATGAGAATCTATGGATACCTGAAGAGTTCCACGCTAATCTATGTGTTGAGGGTATTAAAATACTTGCAGACTCCTCCACTTTAGGTACTCATACTCCTAAAGAACGTATGGAACCATATCTTGAACCATTTTGGAGTTCTATGACTCAATCACAAGATCTGGGTAACAGGGACAATCTCTTTGGTCAAGGACAACCATAATGGAAGAGACACGCAAACCACGTACAGGAAGACAAGCAAGTGAGATCTCTTGGGGCAATATTACCACAGAGAACGCCTACGATGTTGACGGCTCTCTCCGTGCGAATCAAGGCGTAAGTCTTGATGGTCTAGATTTATTCCAGGGATACATGAAGGTTCGTAAGTCCGTACAAAGGTTTCCAGGGGCAGCACCGGGATTTGGTACATCAGGGACAATGCCCACAGGTACTGTTCTTAATACTTCATCATGGGTAGTTGATGGTGTCGAATACATCATCCTACAATATTCTAATGGTTTTTGGTACCGAAGATTAGACACAAGTACGGACAATTGGTTACAGATCGAAGATTATAACTTCAATACAAATACTAGTCTCGGAAATATGGTCTCGTCAAGCACACCCTGTACCTTTACCAGGGCAGCAGATAAACTCTATGTTTTTCAAAGTGTTGGCAACTCAATCATTGAACGTGTTGGACCTTTTGGTACAGGTAATGTGTATTTCCTTAGAAGACGTGACGTAGGTATGGGACGTCCGGCCATTACCGGGTTTACAAATACCACAATGACTACAGAGCAGGAAGCCGGAGTCTATGGGTATGCTGTCGAATATGTTTATCGTAAAGAGATTGGAACCCCCGCTGAGGCAGACTTCCTAGCGTCAACTCCCCAAAGATATATGTTGTCTCAGTCAACCCCTAAGCTATTTAAACAAACTATTCCTGCGGGCTCAAGCCTGGCTATCCAATTTGCTACTTTTGATACCCCTGCGGATGACCTATGGACACACGTAAAACTATACCGTACAAAGAAACTAAATCAGGATTCTGTGACGGACGAGGTCTTCGGTAATGAGAACGAACTATACTTGATTCAAAGACATGCTAGGGCCTCCATTACCAACACATTTGACTATGATACTCTCAACGACAGCCAGCTTCCAGTGATACCTTTAGGGGCGGAGACGGTATTATATCCAGATATGGATCAACGTCCATTACCCGACGGGAATATAGGGGTCTATCACGCTAATAGAATCTGGATGACGGACGTGCCCGATGATATCACTGGAGGTACCGAGTTATTCTACACCTCAGCTACTGCATGGAAGTACACCGAGCAATTTAGCGATATCTCCAGGTACCCATGCAATCCGGGGGATGGTCAAGCTATTACTTCAATAGTCTCTTTTGAAGAGGACTTAATAGTATTTAAACAGGCCCAAACCGGTAGGGTACCTAGTGGAGATCCTGCTGTAAGATACGACAAACTGAACGGAAGTATTGGTATTGTTGATAAGGCCTTTTATGTTCCTAGACTGGGAATTGTGGGTCTTGTTAATGACCAAGCAGATGTAATGGTTTTTGGTTACGATTTACAATGGCGTACAGATGTGGGAGGTCTACCCTTTTCAAGACCTGTACGTGGGGTGTTTTATTCTCCGGGATCTACCTTAACAGGTGTTACCTACTTTGAAGGTAAGCTTCTTCTTTCCGTAGGTACTAAGATATGGGCATTTCACGTGTCCGAGGGACTTGGATGGTCCCACTACAATATGAACTACCTATCAGTGGGTACGGATGTGACAACAATATTCACGAATACCCTTGGGGATCGATGTATCTTTATGATGGGAAATCTTGTTAGTCTGTACGAGTTTGGGGAACGTGGTGCCACAGAACACAGTGGGGTACAGACTCCCTGGTCTTTTCAGACTTCCGGATTTCAAGTAGAAGGAGGTCGTGGATTTATAGAACAAAGATATCTATCTATCATGGCTAAGTTACTACATGACGCTACGGTTTCTGTAGCATATACAGGCCATGATAATGAACTTAAAAGCAATGAGTCTTTTGTATTGGCTCCGGGAGACGTGAACCCTTCGGGAAATGGGGTCTTAGCTGAATATCAGTATTATGCCACTCACAAGTACCCCGAACGTACTCGTATATACGCAGACAGATTGTTCTACACGGTAAAAGGTACTGGCTACACAGAAGTGATGGATGTACGCCTTTATTGCTTTACACAGACCGGTATGCGTCCTGGGTGGGCGTCAACTAAGTCTACTCAAGATAACGATAATGGTATCATTGCAGACCTCTCGGCAGGACAACTCCATTGGCAGACTAGGGATGACATGTCTCAAGACAAGATGAACCCTCAAGACAAGTCGAAACCTTTTCAAGATATCTCGTTTATTGTCATGAGGGCCCCATGAGTGTTATATTTTCCGGCAGTGGTACTGACCTTGAGCGTGCTTTGTTTACTAACTTCATTACTGTTGAGCGTATCCCCGTGGTCCGTGAGAATAGTATACGATTTTCTGGAGTGGGTACGGATTTGGCTAGAACCACGTATACCATTATTACAGAAAAAATCGTACCGACAACTACCATCTTCTTATCTTGTAAAGGGTCCGATTCTTCAAGATCGGGGTACACAAAAACTTTTAGTCCAAATCCCACGAGGGTTCAAGGACGTACCGGAATAGTTGACGAATTTTATTTCTGGACCGGAGGTCTTGGGGATATATCCGGGGATTTAGGTACTTACACAAACCGAGACGGGATCAATCCTAGTGGCGGAACAGGAGTCTTATAATGAGTGGACAGCTCGACACACCGGCCTTAATAATAATAGGTCTAAACGAAGTAGTAAGTAGATCCGAAGCAGAAACGGCTTTTCCCAATCAAGGACTCCGTACCGTAAACCTTACAAACCAACACGAATTAGCCTATCGAAATTCATCGGGGGTTGTAGTATACTTTCCTTCCGAAGACCGACTAACAGCGTCCGGAGGCAGTTTTATCGGGGTAAATGCCGTGGGGGTGACTGCGACAGTACTAGACTCTGCTCTTGCCGAGATAGTAGCCGGTGCAGGTTCTGATGTTCTCGTTAAGGTAGATGGAGGGGATTCCATGGCGGGGTATCTAGGAGAGAAACTAGTTACTGGGAATGGCATAACTTTTACCACTCTTAATCCGTCGGGTATCAAGAGTATTGAAGCATCATTTAATGGTGTAACTGCCCCCTACATTAACTCTACTTCGGGACTAACTGCCATAACCATAAACGCAGCAATTGACGAAGTCGATGCAAAGGTTGATACTAACACTGCTGACATTGCTACTAACGATACTGACATAGCTACTAACACTGCTGCTATTGCTACTAATGTTACTGATATTGTAACTAACACTTCAGGTATAGCAAGTAACCTAGCTAGTATTAACACTCATACTACTGATATTGCAACTAACACTTCAGGTATAGCTACTAATGTTACTGATATAGCTACTAATGTAACTGATATTGCAACTAACACTTCAGGTATAGCAAGTAACTTGGCAAGTATTACTACTAATGCGGCAGGGATTGCTACTAACGATACTGACATAGCTACGAACACTGCAGGTGTCGCAACTAATTTATCTAGTATTAACACTAATACAGGAGACATTACAGCCTTAGAAAGCACTACTGCAACTAATACAGCAGATAT
>TARA_R110001592_G_scaffold99005_5_pt1 | contig 12299 bp, 11 predicted proteins | sample TARA_R110001592 | Tara Oceans TARA_R110001592 (sample SAMEA4398387) | marine metagenome | biome: Polar Biome; feature: [SRF] surface water layer (ENVO:00010504); material: water (ENVO:00002006), including particulate matter (ENVO:01000060) such as... | depth 5 m
AAAGCTGCATTTTCCTCCTCATCAGAAAGTTCAATAATAGTTGCCGAACCTCCTCTATGTAGATTTGAACGGAATTCTCCTTCTTTCCCTTGTCTTTTCATTGCACCTACAACTACTCCATCAACAACAAATGCGCGGATATCAGCACCACCAGCTTCTTTAATAAACTCTTGCACAATTACTCTTGCTTTTAATCCATTAAATGCCTCTAACACCGATTCTGCTGCATTTTTATTTTCTGCCAATACCACTCCAACACCTTGAGTTCCTTCCAACAATTTAATTACTAAAGGAGCTCCTCCAACATTTTGTATCACTGATTTTACGTCTTTAGAATAATTGGTAAATGCAGTTTTTGGTAATCCAAGACCTGCTCTAGCTAATATTTGTAAACTTCTTAATTTATCTCTCGAACGAACTAAAGCTTGCGATTCTACAGCCGTAAAAGCTTTCATCATTTCAAACTGACGAACAACTGCTGTTCCGAAAAAAGTTACTGATGCTCCAATTCTAGGAATTACGGCATCAACATCTTCTAATGGTTTTCCTTTATAAAAAATTTGTGGTTTCTTTTTTTCAATAACCAAGTCACATTTTGTATGGTCAACAACCAACATTTCATGTTTTCTCTTTTCTCCAGCTTCTACCAATCTTCTGGTAGAGTATAAATTGGGGTTTCTTGATAGTACTATAATCTTCATGCTTGTGGGTAAATTTTAATTATATTTTTTGATGATTGGTTCGTTAATGCTGTATCAACTATAAATTTTTTTGATAAAAACTTTCTTCCTATTAACACATGAAATTTCATACTTCCTCTTTCAGTTAATGTTAATTCGATAGGTAATAATTGGTTAAATATTTCAATTTTTGTTGTTACACTGTATCTTTCTTCTGTAATTCCATTTGAACTTTTTACTCTTCGTATTTTATAATTCTCAAAAACAAACTCTTTTTCGTGATATTGTTCATGCTCTGGATCTAAAAAATTACATTTAATTTTTTTAACTCCTTTATCTTCAAACTCGGCAATATTATGACAATGAAAACTAGAAGTATAAGCTCCTGAATCAATTTTAATTGGAATTTCAAAGAGATTTAAATCTGGAAAATCCGCAATATCTTGCCGACCAATAATTATTTTTTTGTTCATTTTTCAAAAAAACCTACTTGGATTATCGTACAAATATGCTCAATTATTTTAGAAATCATGCTAAAGCTAAAGTTTATCCTTTAAATTAATAATAATATGATTAAATTTAATCACAAATGAAATTTAATAACCTACTATATAAAAGCACCTTAACACTTATTTTTATTGTGTTTTCTTACCTTTTAAATGCGGAAACCTCAGAAAAAGAGTTAAAAAAAAATTTAGCTAATGCTAAAGGAATTAGCGATTCTATCATTGCGTTAATTGATTTAAGCGAACATTATCGTTTTACAAAACCCGACAAAGGGTTAATATTGGCAAAAGAGGCACTCAACTTAAGTTATAAAATTGAGGATACTACGCTAATGATTAAAAGTGCAAATAAGTTAGCCATTTTTGAAAAAGAAACTAGTGAAAATACCTCTGCACTCAAAACAATTTTAAAATCATTGAATTGGGCTAACAGACTGAAAAAAGATACTTTAATTGCTAATACACATCTGGTTGCTGGTCATGTTTATTCTAACTTAAAAAAAGAAAAAGCTGCGGTTTACTATTACAAAAAATGTTTGCAATTTTTTAAATCCATAAACGATAGTAGTGGTGTAAGCTATACTTATTCTGGTTTGGGAATAGTATATTATGACAACAAAAAATATGATGAGGCATTAAACAATTACCTAAATGCAGAAATTTATTGGGTAAATAAAGAAGCTTCTTTAAAGGCAGATTTATGGAATAATATTGGTGCATTGTATATCGAAAAAGGAGATTTTCAAAATGCACGCTATTATTACAACAAAGCCTTATCTTTTTACAAGTCAGAAAACTGGTTGAGTGAAGTTTCCATGGTTTATTATAATTTAGGAGAACTTTTTTTTAAAGAAAATAAAGCTGAAAATGCTAAAGAGTGTTTTTACAAATCATTAGCCATAGGTAAAAAAATTGGCAGTTATACTGAAATTATTTGGGCTTATCATGGATTATATTTAACCGCAAAAAAAACAAACCAACTCCAACAAGCACTTCTGTGTTATGAACAATACACCAATTTAAAAGATAGTGTGCATAACTTACAAACAAAAAAAGAAGTAGAAGAATTAGAAGCCCTTTTTAATCAAGAAAAACAACTCCAAAAAATTAAAGACCAACAACTTAAAATTGTGCAATCAGAAAAAAAAGTTGAAAGTGAAAAATTAAAGAACTTAATCTTTATTGTATTTATCATCTTTATTTTAGTGCTTCTCGCCTTAGGTTTCTTTCATTTTCAGAAATCAAAAAAACAAAACAAAATTTTAAAAGAGCAACAAGTAGTAATTGGTAATACGCTAAAAGAAAAAGAACTTTTACTGAAGGAAATTCACCACAGGGTTAAAAACAACTTACAAATAATTTCTAGTTTATTAAACTTGCAACACAATGCGGTCGATAATGAGCTTACACGTTATGTTATAGACGAAACACAAAATAGAATTAATGCAATTGCTTTAGTTCATCAAAAACTTTATCAATCGCAAAATATTGGTCAAATAGACTTTGATTCCTACCTAACAGAGTTAGTTGAGCAACAACGCATTATTTACCAAAGCAAAGAAATAGCGGTTGATTGTATTGTTGAGGCTCCTACCAACACTAAACTACATCTAGATAGTGCTGTTTCATTAGGTTTAATTGTATCCGAATTAATTACAAATTCTTTTAAATATGCTTTTAACGATAGAAAAAATAATATCTTAACTGTTCAACTTTCTATTCTTGAAGACAAACTTTATCAACTTGTAATTAGAGATAATGGTATTGGTTTACCTCCTGAGTTTGAAAAAGGAGGAACAGAATCGTTAGGTATGGATTTAGTAAAAATTCTTACCGAGCAAATTGATGGAGAGCTGACCATTAAAAATGATAATGGTGCTTACTTCTCTATTACTTTTAGAAATGATTAATAAGCCCTTTCGTTTCTACCTTCGTAGTAATAAATAAAAGCTTTATTTACCACCTTATTACCTCCTGGTGTTGGATAATTCCCTGTAAAATACCAATCTCCTGTATGATTTGGGCAAGCATCGTGTAATCCTTCAATGGTTTGATAAACGATATCAACCTCAGCATTAATAGTTGGAGGTGTTAATAATTCAGATATTTTCTTAGAAATTTCTTCTGCAGTAAAGGCGTCATAAATTTCCTTAACATGATTTACAATTTGCTCTTTTGGATGATTTTCTTGAGCCTTACATTTATTGTAAACATCAGTAATCAACTGTGTTTTACCATTATCTTTTAACAACTCAATAGCCGCTTGAAAAGCAATAAAATCATTCAGTTTCGCCATATCAATTCCATAACAATCTGGGTAGCGAATTTGTGGAGCCGATGAGACCACTACAATTTTTTTAGGATTAAGTCTGTCTAAAATTCTTAAAATACTTTGCTTCAATGTTGTTCCTCTTACAATAGAATCATCAATAACTACCAAATTATCAGTTGGATAAACGCTACCGTAAGTAATGTCATAAACGTGTGCCACTAAATCGTCTCTGCTATTATCTTGGGTAATAAAAGTTCTTAGTTTAGCATCTTTTATGGCAATTTTTTCTATTCGATTACGTAATGCTAAAACTTCTTGTAATTGTTTATCTGAAGGAGTATCTCCTAACTCTTTAATTTTTCTTAATTTAATCTTATTCAACTCCTCTTGCAAGCCTTTCATCAACCCGTAAAATGAAACTTCGGCAGTGTTAGGTATAAATGAGAACACAGAATTCTTTAAATCGTAATCAATAGACTTCAATAATTGGTCACATACGTTTCTTCCGAGTTGTTTACGCTCTTTATAAATATCTTTATCACTTCCTCTCGAAAAATAAATTCGTTCAAAAGAACAAGCTGTTTTCTCTAAAGGTTTCCTAACTTGTTTCATACTCGTATCACCATCTTTTTTGATGATTAAAGCATGTCCTGGTATAATTTCTTGAACACTATCAATAGGCACATTAAAAGCTGTTTGAATAACTGGTCGTTCTGAAGCTACAACTACCACCTCATCATCTTGGTAATAAAAAGCTGGTCGAATTCCTGAAGGATCTCTCAACACAAAAGCATCACCATGCCCTAACAAACCTGCCATTGCATAACCTCCATCCCACTCTAATGCAGAATTAACTAGCATTTTTTGCACATCTAATTCAGTTGCTATTTTTTTAGATATTTCTATGTGATTGTATCCTAATTCTTTGTATTTATCAAACAATTCTTGGTTTTCTACATCTAAAAAATGGCCAATTTTTTCCATCACAGTAACGGTATCCGATTTTTCTTTTGGATGTTGCCCAATAGAGACTAAGATGTCAAAAAGTTCGTCAACATTGGTTAAATTAAAGTTACCTGCAACTACTAAATTTTTAGTCATCCAATTATTTTGACGTAAAAACGGATGACATTGTTCAATACTGTTTCCTCCAAAAGTTCCATAACGAAGATGACCTAAAGAAACTTCACCTGTAAAGGCAACATTTTTCTTCAACCAATCTGCATCTTTCATTAATGCAGGGTCTTTATCGTAAACCTCTTGAAACTTATTATTAATTTTTCCGAAAATTTCTTTAATAGGTTGGTCTGCATTTGAACGGTATCTACTAATATATCGTTGACCAGGTTCTACATCAAACTTAATGTTAGCAATTCCAGCACCATCTTGTCCACGATTGTGTTGCTTTTCCATCATCAGGTACATCTTATCTAAACCATAAGTTGCTGTGCCGTATTTTTTAATGTAATAGTCAAGCGGTTTTAGCAATCTTACCATTGCTATACCACATTCGTGCTTAATTGCGTCGCTCATTTTTTGTTTTTAGTAGTGAAATGCTTTTGCAAAAGTAACCCTTTTTTTAAGGTTGATAACAAAAAAAAGAGGTACATAAATTTTGATTTATGCACCTCTTTTTAACAATTATTTCTATTACTTTACAACCTCTTGCCCTTCATCTATCCATGCAGTAATTCCACCATCTAGGTTATATACTTTTGTAAATCCTTTTTCTTTTAAAATTTCAGCTGCACCTGCACTTCTTCCTCCTCGCTTGCAATACACAAAAACTGGTTTTGTTTTATCCAATTTCTCTACTTGGCTTGCAAAATCATCATCGTTGTAATTCATTTTTTCAGCATCAGGAATTGTTCCTTCTACCCATTCTTCTGGGGTTCTCACATCTAACACTGTTCCTTCTGTTGCAATTAAGTCTTTAAACTGACTAACTGTTACATCAACTATTATTTCTTCTTGTTGAACAACTTGCTCAGTTGTTGCTTCAGTATTTGAATTGCCCGAACAGGAATACATCGATACTAATAAAACACTACTTAATACAACTATTATTTTTTTCATATTATCTATTTTTATTTTTCAATTTTAAGACCTTGTTCTTTCCAGGCTGTAATACCACCTTTTAAATTAAAAACTTTTGTAAAACCTTTTTCTTCTAAAATTTTTGCTGCACCAGAACTTCTCCCCCCTCTTTTACAATAAACAAATACTGGTGTGTTTTTATCTAATTTTTCTATTTGCTCAGCAAAATTATCATCATAATAATTTATTTTAGTAGGGTTAGAAATCGTTCCTTCAGCCCACTCTTCAGGAGTCCTAACATCTAAAACTATTCCTTTATTAGAAGAAACTAGTTTGTTAAACTGGCTAACATCCACATCATGAATAACAGATGTTTGAACTGACTTTTGTGTTTCTTGAGCTACGCTAGTTAAAGTGGTCATTAAAAATGACAGGCTAAATATTAAAAATAATTTTCTCATATTATAAATGTTGATTAATCAAAGTTACTAATTCATTCGCTGGAACAACACCTGATTGCTTCCAAATTTGTTTTCCGTTTTTAAATAAAATTAAAGTTGGCACACCTCTTACCTGATAAGCCGCTGCTGCTTGTTTATTTTTATCTACATCAACTTTTATCACTTTAGCTTTTCCTTGTACTTGATTAGCAACCTCATCTAAAATAGGCAACATTGTTTTACAAGGGCCGCACCAAGTAGCATAAAAATCTACTAAAACAGGTACGTCCGAATTTATAAGTTCATTAAATTTAGACATCTTTCTTCTTTTTTAATTTCTCGTCTATTAAATCACCTAATAACCACCCCATTATTGCTCCATAAATTGAAGTTCGATACCATACCGAAGTAATGGCACAAGTGCCACTTGCACAACCTACAAAATACCAATAACCGTAACCAACTATTGCTCCTACAAAGGTAAGCATTATTGAAATTTTCTTTTTAATTATCCAACTTTTCATTCTTATTCTTTTACACCACAACTTCCTAAAATATCGCTTAATAAACACCATCTAGTAAATGAAGTTTGCAATAAATTAAGTCCTACAAAAGCATTAATTAAATAAAAATACTCATTTACAAAATAGCCTAAAGCCAATCCTATTAATATAAAAGATCCAGCTATTCCTTTTATCATTCTTTCTCTCATTTTTTTAAGTTTTAAGTTTATATAAATTTTTCTACTGGTAATTGAAATGCATGTAAAGGTGCAATTCGGTCTTCATTTGCATTAATTTCTGCCACTTTCTCATAAAGTAATTCAGTATTACCATTGGCGATAAAGGCAAAAAACATAATGGACAAATCGGTATCTTCATCACTTCCAAACCAATTACTTAAATCAACTTGTTTTTGTCCAGATTTTATGCCTTCAATATCTACTTTACTGTAAATGGGAATGTTTGAGTTTTTAAATATCGTGGCTATTTCTTTTTCATGTTCAGCCATCCCTAAAACGATTATTAGTTTCATAATTTTTAAAAGTTTAATGTTTGTGTTTTTCTGTCATATAATACACCAATGGCACTATAATTAATGTTAAGAAAGTTGCAGTAATCGAACCTCCCATTAACGAAATAGCTAACCCTTGAAAAATAGGATCAAAAAGGATAATAAATGCTCCTATTACGACTGTTCCTGAAGTTAATAAAATTGGTGTTGTACGCACTGCACCAGCTTCTATAACAGCCTGCTTTAATGGAATCCCTTCTTCTAATCTTAACTCAATAAAATCGACCAAGAGTATGGAATTCCTCACCATTATCCCTGCTAAGGCAATTACTCCAATCATTGATGTTGCTGTGAAAAACGCACCTAACATCCAATGACCAACTAAAACTCCAACTAATGAAAGTGGGATTGCCACCATCATTACAACTGGTGCTTTAAAATCTTGGAACCAACCTACAATTAAGATGTAAATGATAACCAAAACAATGGCAAAAGCACTTCCTAAATCTCTAAATACTTCATAAGTAATTTGCCATTCACCATCCCACTTAACACTATAATCTTGTTCCATAAATGGTTGTCCTGAAAAATATTCATTCAACTCATAACCTTCTGGTACTTTTATTTCTTTTAGTTTTTCAGAAGCATCCATAATTGCATAAACCGGACTTTCTAAATCGCCAGCAATATCAGCAGTTACATAAACTACTCGTTTTTGATTTTTTCTGAAAATACTCTTGTCTTTTAGTTTTTCTTCAACGGTAACAATATCGCCCAACGCAACCATTTTACCTGATTGAGACAAAACAGTTATTTTTTTCAACTCTGCTAGCGATGAACGTTCTTCTTCGTTTAATCTTAACGTAATTGGTGTTGCATTCACTTCGTTTTCGTTGCGTAAAAAAGAAACTGTTTTTCCAGCCAAAGCAGTATTTAAAACACTATTTACTTTTTGCACTGAAACGCCAGCCAACATTGCTTTTTCTTTATCTACATTAAAATTGTATTCAACTTGGTCATCTTCTGTCATCCAATCTACATCTACCACATCGTTAATACCTTTTAACATCTCTTTCACTTCAAAAGCAATACGTTCTTGTTCTTTAAGATCTTCTCCGTAAACTTCAGCAACTACAGTTGCAATTACTGGAGGTCCTGGTGGAACTTCAACCACTTTAACATTTGCATTGTATTTCGCACCTATTTTTTGTACTCCTGGTCTAATTCTTTTCGCTATATCATGACTTTGGATACTTCTATCTCCTTTATCTAAAAGGTTAACCTGAATATCAGCCATATTGTTATCGCTACGCATATCGTAATGACGAACTAACCCGTTAAAATTGATTGGTGCTGCTGTCCCTACATAAGATTGATAGTTAACAACTTCTGGTTGTTTTTTAAGATATGCCGCTATTTCTTTTGTTACCACCGCTGTTCTTTCTAGCGTAGTTCCTTCGGGCATATCAATTACAATTTGAAACTCGTTTTTATTATCAAATGGCAACATTTTTACGGCTACTAATTTGAAATAAACCAACGACATTGAAGCAATCAATAGAACGGTTGTTACCCCAATAAATGTCCATCTTTTTTTAGGATGTTCAATCATTGGCTTCATCAACTTATCGTAAGATTTATAAATCCAAGTATCTTCTAAAACAAACTCTTTTTCTTCGTGTTTATCGTTTTTTAACAAACGATAAGCCAACCAAGGTGTAATGGTAAGTGCTACAATTAACGAAACAAACATGGCTACTGATGCTCCAATTGGCATCGGACTCATGTAAGGTCCCATTAAACCAGATACAGCTATCATTGGTAAAACCGAAGCAATTACTGTGAATGTTGCTAAAATTGTTGGATTCCCTACTTCGTTAATCGATGCAATTGCCGCCTGCATAAAGGGTTTTTTCTTCATCTTAAAGTGACGGTGCATATTTTCGGCAATAATAATGGAATCATCCACCACAATACCTGTTACAAATACTAAAGCAAAAAGGGTAATTCTATTTAATGTGTAGCCAAAAACATAATACACAAACAAGGTTAATGAAAATGTAATCGGCACCGATAAAAACACTACCAATCCACCTCTCCAGCCCATGGAAAGCATCACAATTATAGCCACCGACAGAATAGCTGTTGCTAAGTGTAGGATTAATTCACCTACTTTATGAGATGCTGTTTCTCCATAATTTCTGGTTACTTCAATATGTACATCCGAAGGAATTAAATCAGCTTTAAGCAAATCAACTTTTTCAATTACCTTATTGGCAATTTGCATCGCATCAGCTCCTTTTCGTTTGGCAACTGAAATAGTTACTGCTGGAAATTCTTTGGTTGAACCTTCCATCTTTTCTGCTTGTTGCTCACTTAATCCAAATGTTACATATTCTGTTGGTATTTCTGGACCATCAACAACTTTAGCAATTTGCTTTAAATAAATAGGTGCTTGATTAACCACTCCTACAACCAAGTTTTTTAAGTCGTCAGAATTTTTCAAAAACTTACCTGTTTCCACTAAAAACTCTTTATCATTTTGATTAAAAGCTCCCGATTGCTGTTGCTGATTGGCAACATATATCGCTCCCATCACCATTTCTGGATCGAGATGATAAGCAGACATTGCTTCTTGATTTAATACCACTTGTAATTCTCTACTTCTACCGCCATACAATTTAGTAGCACTCACATCTTCTACTTTTTCAATTTCGGCAGTTAGTTCTTCAGCAATACGTTTAATTTCAAAATCGTTGTATTTATCGCTCCATAAGGTTAAACCTAATGCTGGCACATCATCAATGGCTCTGGTTTTTACCAACGGCATACTTACGCCTGCTGGCATTTTATCCATATTTTTTTGAAGCTCGTTGAATAATTTTACAATACTTCGCTCTATATCATCACCAACATAATAACGCACGACTAAAAATGCTTGTCCTTCTAACGATTGTGAGTAAACATACTCAACACCTTGTATATCTGACAATATTTTTTCAATAGGTTTTACTACTCTCGATTCAACCTCTGTAGCACTTGCTCCTGGATATTGGAAAAAGATATCTGCAATAGGCACGTCAATTTGAGGCTCCTCTTCTTTTGGAGTTAATAAAGCACTGTATATTCCTACAACCATAAACACAATCATTAACAAAGGTGTAAGCTTTGAGTTAATGAATTGTTTGGCAATATTTCCTGCTATTCCGCTCATAATAATTTTTTATAAAAATTTAGTGGTTAGTTTTCAGTAGCTAGTAATTAGGTTTTCGATAATAAAAACATGTAACTATTTACTGATTACCTATTTACTTTTCACTAGTATTCCGTCAGTAATTTTTGATTGTGATGAAACAATAATTTTTTCATTTGTAGTTAATCCTGATAAAACTTCTACATTGTCACCATATTCTTTCCCTAATCTTATCCACCTTAACATAGCCTCGCCTTGTTGATTTACAGCATAAATCCCTGTTAATTGACCTTTCGTAACAATGCTACTTTTTGGAATTAACAGTTTATTTTCTTTGTTTTTTAACAGACTAATTCTAGCGAACATTCCTGGTTTTAAACTTTTGTGTTGTTGATTTAAAGCGACAACCACTTTATATTGTCCAGAAAAAGAAGATGATGGAATAATACGTTCTACCACTCCATTCATTTCAGTTAAATCTGCATCTTTCACTGTTATTTTAATTGAATCGTTTACTTCAAACTGACCAATTTCAAAAGCAGGTATATCTGCCTCAATTTTTAATTCTTCCATCGATTCTAAAGCTAAAATCGGTTGCCCTGGATTAGCCATATCACCCACGTTAACCATTTTTTTAGAAACAAATCCATTTATTGGAGAAGTCATATTCGCATAACTCAAGTAGTCGTTAACCTCAGCCAATTGGTGCTGTGCTTCTTTATATTGTGTAATTGCAGCTTCTTTTGCAGCAGTCATATCTTCCAACTCCTTTTGTGTGGCACTTCCTTTTTCAAGCAAAGCTTTTATTCTGTCGTAATTTTTAATGGTGTTTTCCATATTAGTTTTAGCTGCTTGCACTCCTGAGTTTGCTGTATTTTGTTTAGCCGTTAAATCGTTGCTTTTAATTTTAATCAACAACTGACCTTTACTTATTTTTTCACCTTCTTGCACCAAAACAGCAGCAACCTGACCAAATATTTTGGTACTCAACATCAGTTTATCATCAGCTTTTACAGCACCTGAAAAACGATTTTCACCAACCATTTCGGAGTATTTTACTATTTCGGTTATTACCTCAACCGACTGTTGTTTTGGTGTTTCTTTTTCTTCATCACCACACGACCAAGCCAATAATGCAATTGCTGGTATAATTAGATATAGCTTATTTTTTTTCATCGATTTGGATTTTTTTATTTTGAGATTTCTTTTTCTAACAATAGTTCTAAATTGAAAACCAGTTGTTGATAGTTATTAATTGTTTGTAATTCGTTTATCTTTTTTGAAAACAATACTGCTTCCGCTTTTAAAACATCTGCTGTTTTTTCTAAGCCTTGTTCGTATCTATCCGACTTTAATCGAAATGATTCTTCAGCCTGAGCAACAGTTAACGAGGCTAACTCCACTTGTTTTTTAGCCACTAACAATTGGTTTTTTACTTGAGTTAACTCTCGTTCGCTATCCGAAAGTTTTTCGTCATAACTCAATTGCATCATGTTTTTTTGATGTTTCATTTTTTGCCATTCTCCAACGTTTTTTCCTCCTTTAAAAATGTCCCATTCTAATCGTGCTCCTACCAAATAATTATTTGCGTTTGTTCCAAAAATCACATCATCATTAAACTCATAACTTCCAAAAGCATTTAAGCGAGGTAAGAATTTAAACTTTGCACTATTCAACATGCGATTACTTGCTTGTAATTGAAGCGACATGGCTTTCATGTCTGAACGATCAGAAATACTTGTAGCTCCTAATTCTGCTAAATTCACATTAGTAAAATTTTGTATTTCATCTGAAAGATTAAGTTTTGTGTTTGGCGAATAGCCTAAAAAGTGTGCAAACTGAGCATTTACATTGCTAATTTGAGTTTCGGTTGCCAATAAATGGCTTTCTATTTCGCTAATGCGTAATTGCATGTCTAACAAATCAACTTTTTGAATTAAGTTTTGCTCATAAAAATTTTGAGTTACGGTAAGTCCTTCATCCAAAGCTTTAGCCGAAAGCTGTAACACTTCTTTCTGTTTGTTTGCCAATTGCAATTGGAAATACAAGTATTTCGCATTAAGCGAGATTAAATTTTTTGTCCATTGTAAGTTTAATTCGGTAGCTTTTACATTTGCAGAGGCAGCACTTCTACCAACAAAAGCATCAAAATTTAAC
>TARA_R110001592_G_scaffold122742_1_pt1 | contig 12297 bp, 11 predicted proteins | sample TARA_R110001592 | Tara Oceans TARA_R110001592 (sample SAMEA4398387) | marine metagenome | biome: Polar Biome; feature: [SRF] surface water layer (ENVO:00010504); material: water (ENVO:00002006), including particulate matter (ENVO:01000060) such as... | depth 5 m
AGCATCAGGCGGCTCTCGTCGGGCAGGGCGAGCACCTGATCCACCATCTGACTGATGGTCTGCGCCGCCAGCGGTTCGCCGTGTTCGGGACAGCGGGGTTCTCCAACCCGCGCAAAGAGCAGGCGCAGGTAATCGTGGATTTCGGTGATCGTGCCCACGGTGGAGCGGGGATTGTGTGAAGTGGACTTCTGTTCGATGGAAATGGCTGGGGAAAGCCCCTCAATGTGCTCCACATCCGGCTTTTCCATCATCGAGAGGAACTGCCGGGCATACGCCGACAGGGATTCCACATAGCGTCGCTGGCCCTCCGCATAGAGGGTGTCAAAGGCTAGGGAAGATTTGCCGGAGCCGGACAGGCCGGTCACCACGATCAGCTTGTCGCGGGGCAGGTCGAGATCAACGGCCTTAAGGTTGTGGGTTCGTGCGCCACGGATCGAGATGTTTTGCATTCAACAGATATCCAGAAGGAAAACCGGAAATCATGGTGAACTCGGGGTGGGAAAGCAAGCATCCAGCGTGTTTATATCGGGGTCGATAATGCTGGCAGGACGGGACAGTGGGTTTGATGGCGGGAAATGTGTCCGAGCAGGCAGGTGAACTGAGTCTCAATCTGTCGTAGGCATCTTGGAAGTGGGGCATATTCCGCCAATAGCTTGCTACAATGAGCGCCAATAACCAATTGTACAGGGCAACAGGCACATGGACGAGGACAAACCAGCAACTTATCGACAGCGAAACCCCGCCGTTGACTCTGATGAAATTGATCTGGTTGAACTTTTCCAGTGTCTGTGGCAGCAAAAGTTGCTGATTATGGCCTTTGTCGCAGTAGCAACAATAGCAGCTGCTGCGTTTGCTTTTCTTAGTCCCCCAGAATATGAAGCCAAAGCCGGTGTTTTGCCTCCGCGGTTGAGTGATATCGCCGGCTACAATCTGGGACGTGAAAGCTACAACATAAGGTGTGCTGAGGCAGAGATTGATCGGTTTGCTGAGTCTGATGTCTATGGAGTGTTCAAGACTAACCTGCTGTCTGTTTCATTGAAAAATTCATTTTTGCGCGAGACCCCCTCTCCCTCATCAGCCGTAATAAAGGTGCATGCTCCTGATGTAAAGAGAAGGCCGGACTTCTACGAGGTAGTAGTTAAGCATAAGTCACCGGAGCTGGCCGCTAAGTGGGCCAATCTATATGTTGATATGGCTGAAAAAAAGACCGAGCAGGATATGCAAGAGAATATGCTTGCTGAGGTTGCAGTTAAAATCCAAGTGATTGAAAGACAAATTGACGCGTTGCGCACTACGGCAGAGAAGCGCCGTAAGGATCGTGTCGTACGTTTGCGTGAGGCTCTGGCGGTAGTAGAGACCGCAGGATTGGATGCCCCTCTGGGGATGACGTACTCTGTTAGTGATCTTGCCCCATTTATCGATGGTAATTTGATGTACCTGCGTGGTGCCAAAGCAATCCGGGCGGAGTTGACGGTCCTGGAAAAAAGGGAAAACGATGACCCTTTTATTAATGAGCTGCGTGATCTCGAAAATCAACTGGATTTCCTTAGGAAAATTGATGTCAACCTGGCTGATGTTTCAGTTCTTACTTTGGACAGTAGAGCGGAAGTACCGAAAACCCCGGTTAAGCCAAGGAAAGCCATCATTTTAGTTTTAGGCGTAATTGTGGGCGGTATGTTTGGCGTGTTTGCTGCGTTGATCCGAGGTATGTTGAAAAAACGCAAGATGCAAGTTGATTGATAATGCAATTATCGCCATGGCTTCCAGAATGAACCTTTCAACACATACCACCCAATACGTTTGTTATTTGCTTGGCCTACAGCAGCAACGCCGGAATTTACATAAGCCAACCTCACACACAATGTTCAACCAGGCATGGAGATTCACTCTTGCCCTCGTCGCTTGAAGTGGCTCTGCATCAGCAGAAATGCCGTGCCTTTGTTCTCGATGGTGACAATGCGCGCCATGGCCTTAATACATTTCTAGTGATGTTTCGAGTTGTTAGATGTCCCGACTCTCCGAAGAGACGCTAATCCTTGTCATGATTCAACGCATCAAAAACAAGGTCAAGGTGTTGCGCACCGATCCGCATATGCAGGAGGTGGCGCGGGGTACCATGCTGGCATTTGCACTGAAGATCGTAGGTTCCAGTCTTGCCTTCGGTTTCAATGTGGCCGTTGCCCGACTACTGGGAGCAGAAGGAGCCGGTCTCTATTTTCTGGCGCTTTCAGTGACGGCCATTGGCTCAGTGATCGGCCGAGTAGGGCTAGATAATGCCTTGCTGAGGTTCGTGGCAACCCACGCCGCCCGTGGCGAATGGGGCAAGGTGCAGGCTGTGCATGCTTTGGGGATGCGGCTGGCGGTTATCGTCTCCGGCGTGCTTTCGTTGTTTGGTTTTTTTGCTGCGGGTTGGATGGCAGAGACATTGTTCCAGAAGCCGGAGCTTGCCGAGCCGTTGCGCTGGATGAGCCTCTCCATTCTCCCCTTCGCCATTCTTAATTTACAGGCAGAGAGCCTGAAGGGATTGAAGAGACTTCGCGAGGCGATGCTATTGCAGAGCATCGGCGTGCCGTTAATTGGTCTGTTGTTAATCTGGTCGTTGGCGAGTATAGCCGGAGTTGAGGGGGTAAGTTGGGGCTATCTGGTCGCCACGACAATGGTGGCACTGCTCGGTATCTGGGCATGGCGTAGTGCGTGTGGAGGTGATGCGGAGGATGCTTCGCGTTACCCCTTTGTCGATCTATGGGTGAGTGCAAAACCGCTGTTTATCATTGCGCTGATGAATACATCGTTAACTTGGCTGCCGATGCTTGTGTTGGGGGTATGGGTGAGTGCCGCTGAAGTGGGGGTTTTTGGTGCCGCTAATCGATTGGCTCTGTTGGTCAGCTTTCTACTGGTCACTCTGAACAATGTTGTTGCTCCCAAATTCGCTGAGCTTCATGCTAAAGATGATTTAAAGGCGATGGGGCAGCTTGCGAGAAGGTCAGCGGCAATGCTCACGCTGCTGGCGAGTCCATTGTTTCTGTTGTTATTCATCTTCAGTGAAAAAATAATGGGTCTTTTTGGGCCCGAATTTGCATCGGGCGGAACAGTTTTGGCTATCCTTCTGGTGGGGCAGGTTATCAATGTGTATACAGGCTCAGTACGTTTTTTATTGATAATGAGCGGTAATGAAAAAACCATCAGAAATATTATCATCATATCTGCGCTGCTTCAGTTGGCTTTGGTGATGACCCTGGTGCCACTCATAGGCATTATTGGGGCTGCTATCGCTACAGTATCTGCGCTGATTACGATGAATCTGACCTCAGTCTATGCGGTGTACAGAAAACTTGGTGTTATTACGACCCCAGGGCTGCAGGCCTTTTTGCGAGGGAAATGATAGAAAAACTAGCCGTCATTCTCATTGTATTTTTCTTTAAAGGCTAACAGGTAAAACTAAACTACGCTAAGTTCTGGCCAAAGTCTGTTCGATATGTGTGTGCCAGCAGTTCTGGAAGTGCTCATGAAAAAACTATTTACATTAAGTGGTAAAAGATAAGGAAAATATGTCTATTAAGAACTTAGTAAATAAATACATTATGTGGAATTGGAGTTGGAATCTAGATTCCGCGCTACGCTATAAGCATTTAATTAACTTTATTGGTAAATCTGACCCTGAGATTATCGTTGAGATAGGTAGCGGAAGTAGGGGGATTTCTGCTTATGCTAAGGTCGAAAGTATCGGAGTTGATTTGGCCTTCGATCGAGGGATTGAGTCTGGATTGCAAAAGAGGGTGCTAGCTTCCGGAAATAGTTTGCCGTTTGATGATAGTAGCGTTGATATTGTTCTCTCTGTAGATATGCTAGAGCATGTTCCACAAAGTATCCGTCCTTCAATAATTCAAGAGATGTTCAGAGTGGTACGCTCAGATGGATTACTATATGTCGCAGTACCAGTTGGGCGGGATGCTCAGAAGGCTGATCGTCGTGTATACGACTCATTTTTCAAGATTAAAGGTAAAGCGCATCCGATGCTTCTTGATCATGTTGAACATGGGCTTCCTGACAAGGAAGAAATTGTTTCGCTTGTTGAGGGTTTTGCCGCCATTAGAGGGTGGGAGGTGACAAAATCAGAGAATACCCCCATCTGGTTATGGGAATGGAATCTGATGACTTTTGCTGTCGAACGATGGATCCCTGGTCTTCGACATTTACAGCGGCTTTTATTGCAACCATTTTTTCCTCTGTTATCAAGGTGTAAGAGTAATAATAATTATCGAATTATTCTGATTGCACAAAGGGGTAATCATGCAAGCTGAGCTATCGTGGTTCTTCGTTGTAGGTGCCCAGAAATCAGGTACGACAACTTTATATGACTGGTTAAGTCAGAGTGAGGATGTGGCACTTCCTTGGTCGAAAGAGACTCATTATTTCAGTGATTCGGAATTGTACTTGAAGGGAAATTCATGGTATCTGAAACAGTTTCAATTTAAACGAAATCATAGAGTTGCTGGTGAAGTTGACCCAGAGTATATGTATTTCCCTGAATGTGCAGAGAGGATTAAAAAGTTTTCTGTTAACCCAAAGCTGATTTTTTTGCTGCGTGATCCTTTATCGAGAGCGTACTCGAACTATCTTATGAGCGTCCGTCGAGGCTATGAATCATTATCTTTCGCTGATGCCCTGAACACTGAGAAGGAACGGCTGGAAAGTGGCGGTAGGTTTTCCAAAATACATCATGGGTACATGGAAAGAAGCTTATATGCCAAGCAAATAAAAAGAATGCTAACTTATTTTCCATCTTCAAGCATTATGATTTTACTGTTTGAAGAATTGTTTTCGTCGCAAGATAGTGCAAATGGTGCTCTACGTAAGGTGTGCGACTTTATCGAGGTGGATGCTAATAAACTCTCAATAGATGTTGCGGTCATAGAGAATCAGGCGTCAGAGCCAGTATCAACGGTGCTGCGTGATTTTGTGTATAAGCAAAATTTCCTAAAGAAGCTTATCGGTAGGGCGATTCCCTCGCGTGTCCTTAAGATAAAAATAATGCAACTTGTTGATAAGTTAAACATGCGACCGATATCAAAGAATATGGCGGAGAGATTTAATGAACAAAAAGAGATTCCAGGTTTTGTATATGGTGCCTTTATTGATGACTTGAAAGATTTGCAACGACTTGTTGATATTGATGTGGCAGGTTGGATTACTCATTACGAGCAGAGACAGATTGATGGATAAGCTGCCGAATTTTATCGTTATCGGGGCACCAAAGAGCGGGACCACATCGCTATATTATTATTTGCGTCAGCACCCTAATACATACCTTCCTGTGCAAAAGGAACTGCACTATTTTTCTTATAAACAACTTAAAGAAAATACAAATGGACCGGGGGATAGGCAAGTATTAAATTCTTTATGCGCTAATCGGGATGAGTACGATAAACACTACGCATCAGTACGTGCTGAGCATGCTGTTGGCGATATATCGCCATCTTATCTGTACTACGGAGTACAGAAGCAAATTCAGCAAGAGTTAGGGCCAATAAAGATCATAGTAATGCTGCGTAATCCGGTGGACAAAGCGTATTCACAATATATGCACTTGGTGCGCGACCAGCGGGAGACGTTCCCATTTTACAAGGCATTGCAGGCAGAGGAATCACGCAGGGAGCAGGGGTGGTCTGATATTTGGCGCTATGCAGAAAGCTCACTTTACGCTGAACGATTGCAGGCATACATGGATTGTTTTGGTCGTGAAAATGTACACGTCATTATTTTTGATGAGTTTATTAAAGATCCACAGTCGATCATGGTGTCGCTTTTCAAGTTCCTGGGCTTGAATGAAAATGTGACGGTCAACACGCAGGAAAAATATAATCGAACCGGAAAAACTCGATCAATAAAAGTGGCCAATTTTTTAAATCAACCCAGTATATTAAAGTCTTTTGTAAAACGCATCACGCCTGACGCGTGGCGCATATCGCTGAGATTAAAAATCATGGATTCTAATACAGCCGAAAAAGATGAAATGGATGGCCGTTCGGCAGAATATCTACGTAAATATTTTTCAGAGGATATAGAGAAGTTGGAAGAATTGATTGGCAAATCGTTAGGGTGGTCAGGAAGGTGACGCCTGATCTAATTATCGCAGGCGCACCCAAGTGTGGGTCAACCTCGCTTTTTGGCTGGATTGCCAGTCATCCAGGAGTGTGCGCATCGTCTGTTAAAGAGACCTATTTTCTCATGGATGAGGGCTATCCTCTATTTCGCACCGAGAATAATATCCATAAATCCGGAATCCAGGGCTACGACGTTTTTTTTAACCATTGTATTAAAGAAAAGAAATTTCTTCTTGAAGCCACGCCGGATTATTTGTACCAGAAAACGGCTTTGGAAGTGATTTCTTCACTGCTGCTATCGTCAAAAGTATTATTCATTTTAAGAAAACCATCTGATCGCGTTTTTTCGCTGTATCAGTTTGCCAAGAATAATGTGTCTGTTCTTCCAAAGAATATAGGATTCAGGGAATTCGTAGAGGAAATTATGGGAGGGGGTACGCAGGACTTTGTTCGTAACCGGCCGATACTTCAGCAGGCAATCCATCACAGTCAATATGTTGATTATCTTGAACAGTGGGTTTCCCGATTGGGTGAGCGTGTTCACGTCGTTTTTTTTGAGGATATGCGTGATAATCCAAAAGGATTTATGATGAAGTTGTCTGCTCAACTGGGTTTGGATACAGCATGCTTCGAAGAGTTTAATTATTCAGCAAAGAATCAAACTTATACAGTTAAACATCAAGCGTTCCATAAGTTTAAAAGAAAGCTTTCAAAAATTTTGCCGGGAGGGGAGTATCGTCAATCGTTGCGTGATATCTATGCAATGCTAAATACACAAGCTTCTTCGAAGAAAACTCCTGGTGATATTGAAGTGCTTAAAATGCTTGATCTCCACTTCTCCGGTTACAATAAGAGGCTAGAAAATCTTTTAGACATTGAGTTGCCTGCATGGAAGTAGTGGTAAATGGTGGAGACCGGGCGGACGAAGAGCATGCTGTGAAGCTTTCAATCATTATCGTGAATTTCAACGGCAAACATTTTTTTGATGCCTGCCTGAGATCATTAGTAGAACACGTACCCTTTGAGCATGAGGTAATCGTTGTTGATAATGCATCAACTGATGGAAGTGTAGACTACCTGCGCAGAGCATATCCAGAAATCAGGTTGATTAAAAGTAACAGTAATCTTGGCTTCGCTGGAGGGAACAACCTTGCTGCCAGTTATGCGAAAGGTGATTTCTTGCTGCTGCTCAATAATGACACGATTCTGCTGAACGATATTACTACGGCACTTGTGCTTATGGAGAGAGATGTATCCATTGGTATCCTGGGTGCGCGTATGCTGGGAGAGAATGGCGAGTACCGTCATTCTACTGGATATTTTCCAGAACCTTGGAGGCTAGTTAGGCTGTCATGGCTATATCGTAAAGACAATGGTTTTGGAGATGGCGTTTTTCCAAAAAATGATGCTAAGCAGTATGTAGATTGGGTTGAGGGATCGTTTCTGCTCACACCTGCTAGCTTGTGGCGTGAGATAGGTGGCTTGGATGAGTCATATTTTATGTATATAGAAGATATCGATTATGCAAAAAGGGTTGTCGATTCTGGCAAGCAAGTTGTCTTTTTTTCGGGCGTTTCTTATAAGCACTTTGGTGGTTACGGTCAGAGCCGTGTTGGAATGCTTTATGATGGTTTTCGTCGCTTTCATAGAGCGCATTCAAGTTGGCCAAAGAGAATGCTAGTAAATATAACGCTTGATGTTGGTTTGCTTGTGCGAGCATTTGTTTATATGTTGCGATCAATTGCAGATAAACAGGAAAGGGAGCGCGCGGTGCTTTGCATTAAGGCATTGCGTCGGCAACGCTAATGCAAAGGTTAATTAGAAATATGGCGCAGTGGGTAGCCAGAATCTTCCGAGGCCCTTCATATCAGCTTGATCCGAATGTGCCTCTTGCCGCATTGGCGGGTATTTCCATGCGTCGTGCTATCGCTTTGTTTCGATGCATGCTGTGCGGTATTGCGCTGAAGCCTGGGAAATTGTTTTTTGTCGGCTCGGCGGTGGTATTTCGAAATCGAAGTCATATTCGTATTGGGAGGGGGGCAACTATAGGTAATCATGTGTTGATAGACGGCCTTTCACACAATGGCATTGTAATTGGTGAGGGGGCGAGTATTGGTCCATATACCATTATTGAAGCAACAGGGGTCATCAGCAACCTCGGTGTTGGATGCCGGATAGGGAAGGGTTCCGGCATTGGTGCATTCTCTTTTATTGGCTCAGCTGGAGGAGTTGAAATTGGGGAGAGTGTTATTATGGGGCAGTATGTAAGTTTTCACTCCGAGAACCATTGTTTTGATGATGCGACTCAACCTATATGTCTGCAGGGTGTGACACGACAAGGAATCTTGATTGAGGATGACTGTTGGATCGGGGCAAAGGTGACGTTCCTCGATGGATGCCATGTGGGAAAGGGGGCTGTGATTGCTGCAGGGGCTGTGGTGCGAGGTGAAATCCCCCCTTATTCCGTATCTGCTGGGGTGCCTGCTAGAGTGATTAGAAAAAGAAATAATGAATAAACCAATACGTGTTTTACTAATACACCAGTCTGCAGAATTATATGGTTCAGATAAGGTGATGTTACAGCTTGCATCACGGTTGGATAAGAATGTGTTTCAACCGATTATACTTTTGCCTGAAACTGGTCCGCTGGAGAAAGAACTGGAAAAGGTAGGAGTTGAATATCATATTACCCCAACAATAAAGATTAGTAGGTCAACATTTACCCTTAAAGGGCTGATCAAGCTTCCACTTGGACTCATACATTCGATTAGAAGTATTGATGCTCTACTTGAGAATCGAAAAGTTGATGTAGTTCATTCGAATACACTCGCGGTGTTGTCTGGTGCATTTTGGGCAAAGCTCCGTCGTGTGCCACATGTTTGGCATGTTCACGAGATTATTGAACGGCCATCAATTGTTAGAAGAGCGTATGCTTTGCTGCTGCATTTGTTCGCAGATAAGGTGATGTGTAATTCGCACGCAACAGCCGAACACTTGTATAAAGACAAGCTCTCACTAAGGGGCAAGTCTGTTGTTGTCTGGAATGGACTGGATGTAACAGACGAGATAACCGCTGGTACAAAAGGTAATCTTCGTAAAGAACTCAGTCTGAAAGCTGATGATGTTCTGGTAACACTGGTCGGCAGGATTAATCGGTGGAAGGGGCAGCGTCTGCTCATTGCTGCGGCTGGTGAGCTTGTAAATGCCGGTTACAAAAATGTTAAGTACCTGATCGTTGGTGGCCCCCCTCCAGGAAATAGCAGATATCTTGAAGAGTTGGAGCAGGATATTTCTAACTCACCTGCTGGGCTGGATATTTCAATTATTCCTTTTACAAACGATATTTGGCCTATCTGGGGGGCAACCGATATTGCCGTTGTCCCTTCAACAGAGCCTGAACCATTTGGAATGGTGGCACTTGAAGCCATGGCTGCAAGGAAGCCGGTTGTTGCTTCATCATTTGGTGGTCTTGTTGAGATTGTTGTTGATGGAGTTACAGGGTGCCTGTTTGAGCCTGGAAATGCTATAGCGCTTGCAGGGGAATTAGAAATTTTGATCAAAAGTGATCGTAAGCGTATTGAAATGGGTGAAGCGGGATATGCTCGTTTGCAGAAAGTTTTTAGTATCAATAACTATGTGATGTCGATTGAAGATATTTACCATGAGTTACATGTCGGTGCCTGAATCAGCACAATCAACTAATAAGGTTGAACACAAAAACCGTTATCCGGCATCAATTCTACTGTTCTTAACACTGTTGCTTCCCTCTTATGTGCCAGCAGAAGGATTTACACTGGTAATGTTATTTTTTTGTGTAATCATGCTTGCTCTTCATTCTTTCAGCATTGAATGGCATATGGTTCGCCTTGTGATGCCACTTGTCATTCTTACAGTGTTGGGCCTTTCGGGGTTGGTGTTTAGCCCGGTTATGGATGTAATTAAAGACCTGTGGTATTTCACTAAGGTAATTCCAGCGATCTGTCTCGGCTATATGTTGTCTCGTTCTATTGGTGACGAGGTGATAATGGCTAAAATTATTGTAATTGCTGCACTTGCCGCGTCACTCATTCATTTTCTGCAGATAGCAATGAATCCAGATGTGATGAGCTTGTCATTTAAATTGATAAGAGAAGAGATTACTAAAGGGTATTATATTTCAGCCGTAGGTATTGCCACTCTGTTTGCTTTTCATCGTATGAATGTCAGTTTATTTAGATTTCCCGTTTTTTATATATTGATTTCTGTTATGACTGTCTCAGTAGTGCTTTCATTTTCAAGAAATCAGTTGCTTATTTTGTTGATTATGCTCGTCACTATCTATGGTACATGGAATAGATTATCACTGAAAAAAATATTTTTACTTACTTTATTATTGGTTGGTTTAGGAATATTTGCTTATTTTGGATCTGGGATGTTAGGCGAACAGCCTAGAATCGGTCCTAACACAACTTTTATTGGTAAGATGATAGGATCGCTGCACGAAATTATCCCTTCAGATTACTCCGACCCAAAAGATATTCATGCAAATTGGCGTGGCTACGAAGCCTATCAGGCATTGCAGGGCTATTCTAACGGTAATGCTTGGCAATATCTGTTTGGTCAGGGATTCGGCACTCTAATAGATCTGAAATTGTATATTCTGCTAGGTGGTCAGGAAATGCGATATGTACCAATTACTCACAATGCATTCCCCTACATTCTTATCAAAACCGGCCTTGCTGGAGTTATTTGTTATCTGTTCTTTTTTTGGAGAATCCTTGTTCTTGCCAGAAATTGTCCGCTACTCAGTAATGAAAACCAATTTGCGAAATGGATGATCGTAGGACTGAGTTTGTCTTTGCTAGTCTCAACGCTGTCAATATCTGGATTGTTTAATAAATCAGCATTGTCACCTTTGGTTATATTGTTGGGGGCATTTCTGTACATTTGCAGGGAGAGGCCAACAAATGATGCAAATACGGAATGCATCTGAATATAACTCAAGTATGAAAATCCATAAGAAAAACCTCATCATTTTAGGCATTCGTGGTGTCCCTGCTCAGCATGGAGGATTTGAGACATTCGCCGAGTATATGTGCCGGTACCTAGTTGAGCGCAATTGGCATGTTACAGTTTATTGTCAGGAGGAAGGAGCTGCTCCAGTCTATGAGACCGAGTGGGAGGGAATTAACAGGGTTCACATACCTGTAAGTTACAGTGGTTCCCTTGGTACAATTATCTTTGATATTAAATCCATAATTCATTCACTCCAATCTGAAGGCGTGTTTCTTACACTGGGTTATAACACCGCAGTATTCAATCTGCTTTATCGGCTTATGGGTAAGACCAATCTCATTAACATGGATGGAATCGAGTGGCGTCGAGATAAGTGGGGGATTATTGCGAAGACCTGGTTTTGGTTAAACGAGCGGATTGGGTGTTGGGTTGGTAATCATCTGGTTGCTGATCATCCGAAGATCAAACAACATTTAGCCACGCGGGTGCGTGAAGGCAAGATCACCATGATTCCCTATGGTGCCGACGAGGTACTCTGTGCTGATGCGGGGTTGTTGGCAAAGTACGGAATAGAGCCTGGACGTTTTTCCGTCATTATCGCCCGCCCTGAGCCGGAGAACTCTTTCCTGGAAATGGTACGCGCATTCTCTAAGTGTCGGCGCGATCACACATTGGTCGTGCTCGGCAATTTTGACTCGGAGCATAACCGCTACCACCGTCAGGTCATGGAGACCGCGAGTGCCGAAGTCCTGTTTCCAGGGGCCATCTATGAGACGGAGGTAGTGCAAGCCTTGAGGTATTTCAGCCGTTTTTATCTGCATGGTCACAGGGTTGGTGGTACCAACCCTTCATTGGTCGAAGCTTTGGGTGCGGGATGCGCGGTTATCGCTCATGACAATCAATTCAACAAATGGGTCGCCGGTCCTGATGCTGCCTATTTTAAAGATGAGTCAGCTTGTGCCGTATTGTTTGATCAGTTATTGACCAATGATGCGGCCGTATCACGGATGAAATCGGCCAGCCGTAGGCGCTTTCGCGAGCGTTTTACCTGGCCTCAGGTGCTGCATGAGTACGAAAAGTTGCTGGCCAGCTGCTACCCGGGCAAATAAAGTGAGTACGATATGACTTCTCGGATTCTCGTTACCGGCGGTGCCGGCTTTATTGGTTCAGCCGTGATACGTGAGCTGTTGACCCAAAC
>TARA_R110001592_G_scaffold86176_3_pt1 | contig 12295 bp, 11 predicted proteins | sample TARA_R110001592 | Tara Oceans TARA_R110001592 (sample SAMEA4398387) | marine metagenome | biome: Polar Biome; feature: [SRF] surface water layer (ENVO:00010504); material: water (ENVO:00002006), including particulate matter (ENVO:01000060) such as... | depth 5 m
TTTTAAATTCTTCTATCATTTCAGAGTCAGCACACCTAAGTGTCTGTAAGTGAGTCATATGGTCAGGGTCCTCTAAATTGTTTTTTTCTACTAAATTCTCTTGAACTTTTGGCATTCTATTCATATTTATTACTAGAAATATATTTTAATTTTGTAGAAATTTCTATAAAATAATTATATATGTTTATACAAAATATTATGGAGAATGAAGACGGACCTAAAATTATGCCAGTCCAAGACAGGGACGATTTACCCAAAGAAAAACCATTACACCCTAACCTACCTAAACCGCCAGTATTAATGGTTTTAAATAGTCCAATTAGAACTGGTAAAAGCACCATAATCAGTAATATTTATTTATCAGATCATTTTTATGGTCAGGATTATTTTGACCAAGTCCATGTTTTAAGTCCAACAATTCATAATGATGATACTTCTAGATTTTTATTAAAGTTTGCTGATTGTTATGATGGTTATTCAGACCAAGTAATAGATGATATTATTGCTCACCAAAATAAATATGAAAAAAAAGATATGCCATCTATATCAATTTGTCTAGATGATTGTTTAGGGACTATTAGAAGAGAAGCAAAAATTAATCATTTAGCAAGTAGATTTAGGCATTACAATATTAAATTATTAATGATTAGTTCACAAAAATTCAGACACGTTAGTCCAGTTATAAGAACAAATGCTACTTGTGTAATTGTAGGTAGTCCATACCCTAATCAACAAGAACTGGATAAGATTTTTTTTGAATATGGGGATCAATTTGGTGGATACGACAATATAAAAAAGATTTATAAAATGGCAACACCTGAAAGGTATAATTTTATGATGTTAAATTTAGCAGAAAATCCACCATTAGCATATAAAAATTTTGAAACATTAATAGCAAAAGGACCTCAGATTATTGGTGAAAATCTTAACAATAATGTTGAGATTCAAGATTTAAAAAAAGACGATAATATTAAAAATGTTTTATAAAATAAAGAATGAGTAGTATGGGATTAGATCAATCTATTAGTATTGGTAATTCTTACAACGAGCGAATCCAAGCAATTAATCGTGGTGTTCAAGCACAAAATGCTCTTAAATTGAGAAATTATAATGATTTAATTTCTAATGTAAATGGGACAAAAGTTGCTTTGAATTCTGATTTAACAGCAAGTAGAGAAAAAGAAGGTATTGAAGGTGCTGGATTAATTGGTGACGTGACCCATATTCAAAATAAAGTTAGTAGTAATTTAAAAGCAGGTAAAACTATTTTAGGTAAAGTTAAAGATGCTGGTTCTAAATTAAGTTCAGATGGTTCAGTCCCACAGGGTGACTCAATAATATCAAATATGGGTAAAGCAATAGGTAATTTAGCAGGTAAACCAACTGGACGTGATTTACCTAGTTTAGATTTTTTTAATCAAGCAGACGAGAGACCATTTAGAAAATCACCTGACGAAAATGAAGGCACTGAATTAAAAGGTGCTTCTAATGATAATCCATTAACTCTTAATAGTGGTATTAGACCAGGTAGTGGACCTTCAAGATTTGGTGAAGTAAATGAAATACCTAGTGGTGCTGTTGATTTAACAGCAAATCAAGTTAGAGGTGCTGAAAAATTAGGTGTTCAAGCAACAAGTGCTGGTATTGAAAGAGCAACTGGATTAAGCATGGACCAAGTTAGAGAGGCAGGTGCTGGTAGACGTGTAGTAGGTCCGTCCCAAATACCAGGAGGTAGACCAGCACCAACTCAATATAATGTCCCTGAGCAAGCAAAAGGGTTAGAACCAAGTGCTATGAATGCTACTAATAGAGCAAATTTAGTAAGTGGAGGAGAGAGACCACCTAGTGTTGCTGGTAATTTACCAGGAGCAGAAGCACCACCCTCAGGGGCAGCAGCAGCAAAATCAGTAGAAGCACCTAGTCCATTAGAAAATGCTGGGGTAGTGGGTAGTGGTGCTGGTGAAGTATCTAATTTAGGTAAAGCAATGAGTTTAGGTGGTAAAGCATTAAGAGTAGCAAATGTAGTAGGCGGAGCAATAGATATAGGTGAGGATATTAGAAAAAAAGGTATTGCTGGTGATAATCTTGCTGATAAAGTAAGTAATGTTGCTGGTGCTATTTCAGGGACAGCAGAAGCAATAGGTGGAGTTGCTAGTGGTTTAGAAGCAGTAGGGACTGGATTAGATTTAACAGGTGGTGGTGCTATACTCGGAGTGCCATTACAAATATTAGGTGCTGGTGCTGGTGCTGTTGGATTAATTGGAGGTGTAATAGGTGATATTATGGATAATAATAAAGACAGAAAAAATAAAAAAACAGCACAAACAGCATTATCAAGTGCTGGTCCAGCACCTACAATGGGAGCAGGGACCGCCTTTTCGTCACAGAGTTTAGGAGGTTCATATGCTGGTGTGACTGATTCTAATAATAGAATTCAAGGCACAGGTGCTTTTTAAAATATATACAATTTTGTTAAGATTTTTTTTTAAAATTTTTTTATATTATAAACTAAAATGTCTTTTTTTGTTGCTGACGATAAACTCCCAGTTTTACAACAGAATATTTCCATTCCTTCGGAGAATGGATTAAGTTATGAATCCACCCAAACTATTGAAATTAATATACCATCAAATACTAAATTTATTAATCCAAAAGAATGTAGACTTCAATTTGAAGTTGAATTAAAGAATGATGAATCGGTTGCTACTATTGGTAGATTAAGGACTATGCTTGACGGAGAGATTGGAGCACAAAGTTTAATCAAGGATCTTCGTATATATGATGGTTCCAAAAATCAATTATTAGAAGAAATATTGGACTATGACGTAATGGTTGCTATGAAATATTCATATAATACAAATGATTCATTAAAGAATAAAAGAGCATTATTGGAGGGTGCCCAAGTCCAGGATATGCCTGATTGTAGAGGTAATTTAGGTTCTACTAAATCCATGCTTAATAATTGCCGTGAAAATCCATATTTTTTTACCGACGAATCTGACCCAAAAACTGCTGAATTTAGTAATGCTACTAATATGAGAAAAGTTAAAGTTGAATTACCCTTACACACAGGACTTTTCCAAAATGAAGCAATATTTCCAACAATGCTAACAAATGGTTTACATATATCCATAACGCTCCAAGAGGACAAAAAAGTATTTAGAATGTTAGATTCAGTAGCACTTGATCGTAAAACTAATTTAAATCCAGTATTTTTTAGCACTAATGCTTGTGCTACCACTGGTGATGTTAAAAATGGTTCTGACCTCTATACATTTGTTACTTTTGAAAATAATAATCAATTTAATGTTGATAATTCACCATTTGTTGTAGGCGAATATGTAAATCTATACAATACTGATACTGGTGTAAGTGCTTCATTTACTATTAGTGGTTCTACAACCAAAGCATATCCCAAAATTGCTAGAATTGAGACCAGTGGCAATCTTGTAAAATATACATTAAGTGCCAGTCTTACAAATGCTACTGGTGTTACTATATCTACTGACGGCAAATGGGTAGTCCACGACGATACTATTGAACCATTACTATCTGATTATAATGCTAGATATACTATTAGTAATTGTGAAATGATTTTACAAACAATTCAAGCAGATTCAAGATATGAACAAGGTATGATGTCTAAAATGAATGATGGTGGTGTTATTACATATGACTTTTTAAGTGTTACTAATTATAAATATTCACAGCAAAAATCTGATAGAGTTGCCAATATACGATTAAATCTAAATAATTCTCGTATGAAGTCAGTAATTTCGGTCCCATGTGACGCTGACGTTTACACTATGAATGATAATATGGTCGGTGCTAATGCTCAAACTGGTCGCTCCACATATCAGGTATACCCTAATGGTAATCGTGATTATTTTAGTTATTCAGGTCGCTCAGGTCTTGTAGGTATTGTAGATTTTATTTCTAATTATTCGTGGTTTTACGACGGCAAACTTTCCCCAAGCAGACTTGTGGACCTTAAAAAGACTTCTACAAGAACTAGTATTTCAGCACAGGGGATAATTGAACTAGATAAAGCATTATCTAGTGCTGGTATTGATGCCCATAGTATGACTTCATATATTGATAATTTTTGTATCGGACGTGCTGTGGCATTGGGTAAAAATAATGTGTATGATGCTAGAAATAAAGATTTTAATTTACAGGTTAATTATCAAGAATCTACTGCTCCAACAAAACCACATTTGTGGCATAATTTTGTTTTTCATATTCGTAGAATTAATATTCAAGGTGATTCTGTAAGTGTTGAAGTTTAATTAAAAATCTATACAATTTTGTTAAGATATTTTATAATTTTATTTTAAAATTTTTATATAATTAAATATAAAAATGGACGGACGACTTGAACATTTACAAATTCAACCAAGTAATATTGTATCCACTGGTAGAGTTTCCTATAAGAATGGTAATCCAGTTATTCAATTTATTATTGGAGAACAGGATAAATATTTGCTAGGTAATAGTTTAAGATTTACAGGTAATATTCAATTTTTAGAAGGTGCCACTGGTTCAGCGGTTCCGCCTGTATCTGCCAGTAAAGTATCCCTTGATCCTAAAATTGGGGCATATTCTGTAATTTCAGAAATTGCCGTATTTTCTCAACGCTCCAAACAACAAATTGAGCATGTCAGGCATTTTGGTAGATTTATGGCAACTTATTTGTCTGCTATGAATTCTGAACAACAGGCATTAACCAGTATGAATACTACTGCTCTTACTATGCCTAATCACGAAATTATAAGACTTGGTGTTGTTAATAATACCAATGGCAGTGGTAATGGCACTGGCACACAATTTACTGGTTCTAGTTTTTGTTTACACTTACCTATTGGCATTCTAAATTCCCAAGAACCTATCCCCTTGTCTGCTAATGGGTGGGGGACTGGTGGTTTGCTCATAGAAATTACCCTCCAAAACGATACACAGGCACTTTTTAGTAGTGATTCTAGTGCTCTAACAAATTGTTATTATGAATTAAGTGGTATGTCCCTTAATATGGAGGTAGTCCAACCTTCGGCACAAGTATTAAGTCAATTACAGGGTCAAAATCAAGGTTCATTAGAATATAATAGTGTTTCCTCCTTCTATACTTCTGTTAATTCTACAAATGCTATTGTTAATTTTAATCTTGGTTTAAGCAAATGTTTAGGAGCATTTTTCAATATTTGCCCTAGTCAGGACCTTAATAATTATCGTGCTAATGGATATTCTACATTACCATTTACGAATAGTGACGGCAGTGTTGCTAAATTAAAGCAGGTTATATTTACACGTGGGGGTGTTAAATTTCCCAATCAATTTGACATAAATACGAATATTAAGAATTTACCTTCTACACAAGATTATTTAACTATGGACCCACAGGTTATTAGGCAATTACTAATGAATTTTGTTTCAGATTCTGACCTTAAAAATTTACAATTTAGTCCCATTACAACTACACGTAGATTGAATCAAAATGGTGATGATAACCAAAATGCTAATGGTGGCAGTATGTTTGCTATTGGCACAAGTTTTGATAGTATTTCAAATCAAGGTGTAGATTTTGGTGCCGTAAATTTTGGTATCCAAATGGAGGTTGATTTAACAACAGATTTCCCACAAACTCTATTCTTATTTGTAAGAAATAAAAATACATTAGTTTTTAATCGTGACGGATTACAAGTAATTTCTTAACAAAATTGTTAAGATTTAAGATTTAATTTTATAATTTATTTTTCAAAATTTTTATATAACTAAATATAAAAATGTCAGCACAAGTCCCTGATCTCATGAAAATTGGAGCAATTGAAACTGAAATGACCCAAGATGTTCAGACAATAATTACTGAACCTGTGGTTTTTACTCAAAACACTTGCCGTATAACCCTTCAAAATATTGGATTTTTACATAGTATGTCTAGACTTGTTTTACAGGTTGAAGCAGGTGATAAAAATGCTTTGAATGCTAGTAATTGTAATGCTACATTCCCAGCAGGAGTCGGCATAAATGCTCTCATAGAGCGATGCTCACTTACGATCGGTGGCAAAACAATTTGTGAATTAGAGGATTATAATGCTTTTATGGCATATAAATCTATGTTTATTCCTAATGAAGTTAATAAAGAAAGAGAATCTGTTGTAAGTGGACGTATTATTAATTTAGAACCTCATTTTAGTAATAGGTCTGATAATAGTGCTTCAAGTTATACTATTGATAATGGCACATATCCATTTGATAGTGCTACTGCTCCGACAGGATTTAAGAAACCTTCTCATGCTTCTAGTGCTTCATTTGTGGGCAGTGGTATTCAAGTTAATGATAATTTGCTTGTTAGAAATGAACCTGAACTTCAATGTTTTTTGAGTGATCTTTTTCCATTTTTAAGGTTCAATCAGTTACCACTCTATATGATGGCAGAGCAGGTTGCTATTAATATTACTTGGAGACCATTACGAACTGCTACTAGCAGAGTTGCTTTACAGGGCACTGGACACGATACGACCCAAGTATTTAATGTTAAAGACAATTCTGTAAAATTAATTGCTGATTATTTGACATTTCCAGGAGAAATTATGAGACAATATGCCGAAGCAAATAAAGTATTAAATTTTAATTATGTTGATTACAGACTTACTAAAAGAACATATAATGGTCAATCTGCCAGTGCTCAAACCAAACAAATTGTAAATTGTGGAGGTGCTGGACGTATTGTAAATAAAATGTTTGTTGCTATGAATACTGACGGAGAATCAGCAAATAGAATGCTTGGTAGAGGTTTTAGTAGTAAGGCACCTGGTATTAATGCCAGTGGTAATGTTCAGATTTTAACTACTAATGTTAGATATAATGATGAATATTTGTATCCAATTGATAGAAAGAATCCTGCCCTAGAATATCACGATATAGTCCAAACTGAATCTATGATACCCCATATTTCAAAAGATATGTATAATCAAGAAGGTGGAGGCACTGGTGGTGGTGGTTTGACCGACTCTTTGGCAGCGGCACAATATAATGGACACGCTCCTGGTTCTAACACATTAGGTATAAGAGGTCAGTTTTTTTACCAGGCACACAGACTTAATAAAAATGAACGTATCAATAGCAGAGGTATTGAACTTGAAACTCAATATTCAGAATTACCTGGACTTGCTCCAAATAATAATTATACTCAGAGAGTATGGATTGAATTACTCCGAACTGCTACATTGAATAGTGGAGTATTTGATTGTTATTTTGCTTAAAATCTTAACAATAATGTATAGTTTTTCTTAACAATAATGTATAGTTTTTTATATTAATTTTTTATATTTTATAAAAGTAAATGGATTCTAAATCACTTAATGCTTTTGTAAAAAAACATAATGATATTTTAGGTATTACTGGATATGCTAGAATGCCAGTTGCTGAAAAACTAAAAAAAATAGAAACTGCTTTAAGACGTAAAAGTCCAGCATTAGTTGTTCCAAGAGCAGAATTTAAAACTTTGAAAGAAGGTCAAAAAGAAAAAGTTAAAGCAGGTGGAGGTAGAGCAGGTGGATTTAAAGGTTCAGGACAAGTAACAGCAAGTGGTAAACAAGCAAAAGAACAACCTAAAAAACCTGTTAAAAAAGCACCCCAAAAACCTATGGCAAGTTCATTTGTGCCTGACCGAGTGCCTGACAGAGTAGATAGACCTATACCAACTGACCCAAATCAAGTCGCCCAAGTATTTTATAGTCCAGGACAGCATTATAGGGAGCGACAACGAAAAGGTGTCAAAGATTTAGAAAGAAGGGATAAAAAAAAATCAGCAGGAGGGGCGGTGCCACCTAAAAAAGAAAAACAACCAGCAAAAGCAAGAGTATCAAGTTTAATGGGTGAAGGTGATAAATTTAGTGAAGACAATTTAGCAAAAATAGTTGCTAGTGCTACGGCAAGAGCAGATAGGGCAAAACAAAATAAAATAAGAGAAGAGGCATTATCTGCTACAAGTAGTGTATTAAATTTAACATTAGATAATGTTGTTCAAATTGGTGAACGTGAAGGTGGACCTGTTGACCTTAGAAGAGCAAAAGCAGAGGTTGACAAAGCATACCAAGTATTAGTAGATCAATCGGCACAACGTGATAGAGAGGACCAGGCAAAACGTGTAGCAAAAAGAAAAGAATTGACCGAAAAAACAAAAAGGGACGAACAGAGACGTCCTGCTAGGAGTGCTGGTGGTGCTCCACGACGTGATTCATTTAATCCAAAATTTCAATTTATGGCAGAAAATAGTTTAGGTGGTTTTGATATTATAGATAAAGACACAGGCATGAAAGTAGGATCAAGAGGTGGACGACCAAACTTTCAAGAGCAAATGAGGGCACGGCAACAAGCAGAATCCCGAGCAAGGTTAGAAGAACAATTAGCACGTGGAGAAGAACCTAGATTATATTAAGATTTCTTAACAATTTTGTTAGGTTTTTGATAATCTTTAAAGATTTTTTTAGGTTGTGCTCTTTTATCTTTTTTAATATCACCTTTTAAATCAAATTGTAAATCTGAATCACATTTACCTTGATTATCAGGTGTTTTTAAAACTTTTTTTTCAGTATATTGTTTAGGCAGTTTTTGTCTTTTATCCGTTTTTAAGTGTGGCATTTCTATACATTATTGTATATTTTTTTTTCAAAAATTAAATATAAATTATAAATAAATGTCTTTGATTTTAACAACCAACACTTCTGTTAATGGTGGTAATGGTAATGCTCCATTAAATACTGGATTAAATAGACCCTTTGATTACACAAATTTTATAACAAATACTTTTGAGGTAGAACCTGATTCAGAAGTAGCAGTTCAAAGTGTAAAAATTAATAAAGAAGGTAATATTGCTGTAAATAGAAATAATAATCAATTTTATGTTTATTTAGGTGATAGGGGTTCTGAAATGGAGGAGACGACTTCAACACCCATTCATACATTTTTAAATATTGCTGGTGATAAAACCGAAGAGGTAAATGTAAATACTTTAACTCAATTTACAGAAAATGCTATTAATCGTGGTATGGGTCACCCTGATATGATGCCGAATGATTCAACAAATGTTTCAGGCACAAAAGTATCAGTTGAAAGAGATGCTGACCAAGTTTTTAAAGGTTATGATATTGATATTCATTATGGTGTTTCTGCTTCATTAGTTGACCAAAAAGCAACTATGACTTTTGTGGATTCTATTGCTGACCCTGATTATGCTGGGACTTGGAGTCAAGGGACACAACGTATTACTAAAACTGCTGCCTCTGCTACTTCATTAAATAAATGTGAAATGATTAATACGAGTATGCCTATATCCCAATGTGGTGGTCAATTTAGTTGTGATTATACAAACGGAGGAGGTTTTTGGGCAATTGGTCTGACTAGATATTTGGATCAGAATCAATTATTTTTTAGTGACCAAAATTTTGGATATTTTAAACCTGAGGGTCAAAGTTTTTATGATTGGGTTGCTAAATCTGTATTTGATGCTTCTACTAGTAAATATTTTTTAAGATTATATCATGCTGTTATGGACGAAGTAAGAGGTGACGAAGAATTTATTTCTCTTAAAGAATTTGAATATTGGACTGGTGGACCTCATAGTGGTTCACTAACTGGACCATATGAAATATTTGATTCGTCTGCTTCATATACTGCTAGTAAAGCAACCCCTAGCAAAGTTGCTTTTAAAATTGAAAATGAAAAAATGCTTGTTGAAGTAATTGATACACTTGGTGCTGCGACAATTATTGCTGACGGCAACCAAGCAACTAAAACACATAATTTAAAACCAACTAGTTCAACAACTAAATTTTTATATCCAAAAGTTAAAGTAACAGAAGATAATAAATATATTACAATTCAAACATATAATGGAGTTAAACCAACAGGTTTTGAATATGGTAATTTAAGAGATACTGCTTCATTTATGGACGGCACATATGTATTTGGTGTAGCAGATTTTGATTGGTGGTGTAAATTATATTTTAGAAATCAATGTGGAGATTATGGCAGAGAGATAGATTTAAGAAATATGTTTCATTATAATAATACTGATGCTTATGTTCAAAATGGATTAAATGCCAGTGGTGCTTTTAAAAATAGTGCTAGTGACATTGGAGTAGCATTAATTTTAGCAGACGATAGAGCAACTGATACATTTGGATATAGACCAACACCACAAGCAAATGCTACTGATTTATTAGGTTTTGAGGATAACCCAGTATTGGACGTGCCTAATGCTTCAACAATAACTTCTGAAACTTATAAATCAACAAATATACCTCAACAAGTATCAACGAACTCTTTGTTTGTAAGATTAAATAATTTTCTACAAAGAACTATAAATGGTCAAACCAACGGCGTATCAAAGATATTATATCATTTGCCTCGTTTTGATAATAGTGGGGTTGAATTCGGTGGTTTGTTCTATGAACCGAGTGAAAGAGTATATGTTAAATTACATAATACAAATACAATGAGGGTAAATGAATTAGGAGTAAGTTTAGTTAATCCTGATGAAACCCTAGCAGAAAATCTAACAGGTAAAACTATTGTAATGTTTCATATTCGTAAGGCAAGATCTTAACAATATTGTATAGTTTTTTTATTATATATTTAATATAAATGAGTAAAAGAATTCCTGAAAAAGATTTAACCTTTCGTGCTAGAAAATCCGATAAAGTTGTTTTTCCAATTAATAAAAAAAATATTTCTAATAATAAAACAATGTCAAAAGATTTAGAAAGAGATCTTGCCAAAAAATTAATTGATAAATATCCCAAATTAAAAGAAGACGGATTAACAACTGCTGGTAGATTAAAATTAACTGGTGATGCTAAAAGACGAATTTTAGAAATTATTGGTTCAGATAAAACTATTTATGACGAAATGGTAAGTGCTAGAAATTCAAGAAAAGGCAAAGCACCTCCGAAATCAGCAGGTGGGGCACCTCGTGGTCCACAGCGAGAAAAGGACGAATCAGGTAAAAGAAAAGATATGGCACCTGAAAGAGAAATTGTTGATATATTAATTAAAAAATATCCTGAATTAGAAAAATATAAAACTGGTCAGCGACTTATGGTTAGAGGTGATAAAGCACGTGAAATTAGACGAATATTAAAGACTGCTGACGATCAAAAGTTATACGAAGAAATGGTAGAAGAACGTGGTAAACGTAAAGTTCAAGAAGGTAAGGGTTATAGAGTCCCAAAAAAATCAGATGCTAGGGACGAAGAGGATAGATTAGGTAAATCAAAAGCAGGTAATTTTAGAGGTAAAGCACGTAAACAAAGTGCCCCAAAAAAGAATGCTAAAACTATTCCACAGCAAATTGCTAGAAAAGAATTAACAACTGGTAAAAGAACAACACCACGCCCTGCCCAAGCAGGTCAAGCAGTTATTAGAAATCCACCTCCTGGCATGACAAAAGTTCCAGTAGATATGTTAAAAAGAAATATAGCAAGTTCAATGGCAAAAGGTAAATTTAAAGTAACTAAAAAAATTCAACCTGGACAGCAATATTTAAAACGTAATGTAAGAGCAGGAGCAAGAGGTGCTTTTATGTTATATCAATAAAATAATCTATACATTATTGTTAAGATATTTCTATACATTATTGTATAGATTCTATTTCAGGTTCTGTAAGTCTAGGAGTCTCACCAGTATGTCCAGTCATTTCTAATTTTTCTTCTTTTAAAATAAGGTCAGTGTCTCTTACACATTTAACACAACAAATATCTATTTTTTTACATTTAGATTTTTGAATAATAACACATAAACCTCCTAATGCTCCCAGCACTCCAACTATGAATAGCATTAATTCATTAATATTAAAATCACTCATTTGTGTCATAATAATCTGTATAATATTGTTAAGATTTTTTTTTTTATAAAGTAAATTATAAATGGCAGACAAAGATCAAAGATATACTTTATTAAATGATATTTTATTAAAAATGAATTCATTAAATAAATCCCAACAAAACATGATCACTCAACTTGACCATTTATCACAGGAGTTAAAAAAAATTAAAGAAACAACCTCTCAACTACCTGTTAGAAAAAATGGTTGGTTAGGTGAATATTGGGAGATCCGTAAGGATAAATCTTAACAATTTTGTATAGATTTTAATTTATTTTTTTATAATATATGGTTGTAACAAACAAACAAAAGTTTAATAAAAAGTATGGATTTCAAAAAGATGCTCCACACTCAAAAGCAGAAATATCTAGATTATCAGGTATTCCAATGTCTACATTAAATAAAGTATATGAT
>TARA_R110001592_G_scaffold163037_3_pt1 | contig 12288 bp, 4 predicted proteins | sample TARA_R110001592 | Tara Oceans TARA_R110001592 (sample SAMEA4398387) | marine metagenome | biome: Polar Biome; feature: [SRF] surface water layer (ENVO:00010504); material: water (ENVO:00002006), including particulate matter (ENVO:01000060) such as... | depth 5 m
CCTAACCTATTTTCTTTTACTAATTCCTCTCTTAGAATTCTAATTTTTTCAGCATCCTGAATTCCCTCTCGAAGCGTTTCAAAACGAATGGAACTTCTGTTTTTTGGATACACAATATACGTATCGCCGGCAGGCCAAGCAAGAAAACGTGAATCCTGCAAAGGATGTTCTGTCCAACTATTGTAAGACCAGCGTAAAAAGCCATCAAAATTTGCAGCCATGGTGTACCAGCCAATAAAAACACCTTCTGCTGGTGGAGAAAAGGTAAATGTATTCGGAAATTTATCTGTACAACACACGTAATGGGTACTTATATGACCAACTGCTTTTCTTTGCTGTAAGTCTTTTTCGTCTACAGGATGCCCAAAAGCAACAGACATATCCTTTAATTCATCTGGATATAGTTTATAACTTTTATGATTATCCGCAAAAGAAACTCCAAATTCTGGCGCATGCTTATTTAATAACGCAAGCATTGCTTTCATCTCTTTTGGTCCACGCTCATCCATCGCAATTCTTGTGATTTTATTCCATCCTTTTTGCTCTAAATGTATCTTGAATTGTTTTAAAAACGGAATCCATAAATCTTCGTAAGCTTTGGTTCCTGGTGCTGCAGCTATTTTAATTTCCTTGTTTTCTGTTTCATCAAAATAATAAAACTCATTTCCCCAAGGAACCATAGAATAACAACTAATTTGATTTTTGATTCCTAAATCCATCATCAACTGGACCCAATTGTCAAAAATAGTGAAATCATAGGTCCAAGTACCGTCGATTTTCTTTTTCCAATCAATCATAGCCTCAAACGGATCAAAAGTTTGCCCATTCCAAGGGCGTTTATTTAGCGATACAGTAATTACTTTTTGTCCGGCATCTGCAAGTCTTTTCATTACGGGTTTTAATAACTCTATATGTTTAGAAGACCAGGGTTTTACGTTGTGAACACGTGCAACGGCATACGGATTTTGCCATAAATCTAAATGAAATTTCCATTCGGTTGCTGGTGGCAACACTTTATCAATTACATGTAAAGTGAATTCAAATTTCTGAGTTTCTTGTCCGTTTACTACTATTTCAAAAGTACTTTTATAGTTTCCTGCTTTGGCGTCAGATGGGGTATTAATCGTAATCCAAATTGGTCTTGTTTCTTTTGCTTTAACAGCATAAGAACTCACAGGATCTAAAACATCTGCGGCTAAAGAAGAGGCAAAATCTTCGGGTTTTCTATAACCACAACCGTTCGCAAATTCATCTGTAATTAGATATTTAACAAAACTGATTTCAGCAATAGTAGAAGATAAAACGTCCCCAGTATCAGATTTGAAATCAGAAATATTCGTTTTTACTTCTGTTATAGAATCCGTACTCCAAAGTACTAATTGTGCAGATGTTCGTTCACCTTTCCAAACATTTCCAGTCCAAGTATTTTGTGCTTTAATAGTTGGAATTTCACTTTTAACAAAGCGAATATTGGTTGAGGTAATAGCTGCTTGCAATCCTTGAGGAACGGCAGCCCAATTTTCATCTAAACTTGGTGACGGATCTTTTGGTTCTTGATAGGTTTGTTCAATTTTAAAGTCTTGTTTTTGACAACCAAAAGCAATAAGACTGATACTTAAAAATAGTAAAATTCGATAGCTCATAATTATTTTAGATAAGGTTTTAATACGAACTCATTGTCTGGAAAAGGCACTAACTCGTTGGTATTAGTGTTCGTTGGCATTTGAGCATCTACACTTCTTAAATAAGTACTTAACTCGTTTGCTAAAGCTTGTAGTTTTTCACCTTCTTTGGATGCTAAATTGGTTGTTTCACCAATATCTGCAGTAATATTAAATAACTCGAAACTGCCGTCTAAATGATAATAAATTAATTTCCAATCTCCTTTTCTGATGGTGCTTGTTGCTCCAATTCCTGGGCCTGTTGGTCCCCAATTATTAGGATAATGCCAAATTAAGGCTCTGTTTGCGTTGTCTTGTTTTTCTCCTTTTAGAATAGGAGTAAAACTTTTACCGTCTACTGTTTGTACGGTTTTATAACCATCTATTTTTGCAAGTTCAAGAATGGTAGGGAAAAAGTCTTCAATAATAACAAAATCGGTACTTGTTGAATTCTCTTTGGTAATTCCTGGCCATTTTACTAGCATTGGTTCGCGAATACCACCTTCATGTACAGAACCTTTTCCGCTAGATAATGGTTTGTTATGCGTATGTTTTTCACCTCCACGAGCAACTGCACTTAAACCTCCATTATCTGACATGAACAGAATAATAGTATTTTCTACGATGCCTTTCTCTTCCAAATGATCCATTAAATCACCCAAACTTTTATCCATTCCTTCAAGTAACGAAGCGTATTTTGCTTCTGTTGGATGCAATCCTTGGTCAATATATTTTTGCTCAAATCTAGGATCTCCTTGAATAGGAGTGTGCACTGCGTAATGTGACATGTATAAATAAAACGGGGTATCAACCGAAATAGCATTATCCATTGCGGTAATTGCTTCTTTAGTAAGTGCTTCCGTAAGAAAAATATCTTTTCCGTGATATTTTTCTAAACCAGGAACATCCCAAATAGTGGTTTGACTATTTAGATTTCTAAAATCATCCGTTCCGTAATAACTTCCGGGTTGTCCTGCAGCATGACCACCGATATTTACGTTAAAACCAAGCGTTTTTGGGTCTGCACTAGGCGTACCGATTGCACCAAAATGCGCTTTACCAACATGAATGGTTTCATAGCCATTGTTTTTTAATAACTGTGGTAACGGTGTAATATGAACAGAACGTGGTACTGTATCTGTAGGTTGCGCTCCATTTAAATTCCAAAGGGGCATTTTAAATCCTTTAGGAGGCGTTACCATAGAAATATCTCTTTTAAAAGTCCAGTTGGTCACTTTATGTCTCGCAGCATTCATCCCTGAAATTAAACTCACACGCGTTGGTGTACAAACAGGTGTTGCGTAGGCTTGTGTAAATTTCATACCTTGACTAGCAAGACGTTCCATATTTGGTGTATGGTAACGACTATTAAAAACTGTTTTTTCTTTCCAAAACGGAACAGAAGTGTCTTGCCACCCCATATCATCAACCATAAATAAAATGATATTTGGTTTGTTTTGATTTAGTTTTGTGTCTTTATTTACAGATTTACAACCTGTAAAAACAGTAAGAAATAATACAAAATAAATGTTTTTTATTTGTGAATTAATCATGTGCAATTGTGTTGCCTTTTAAAACTTTCTTTTCTCCATTAGGAGTCGTGTACCAAACTGTTAATTGTCCGCCACCAGTTGCTTCATGAAATTTTACGGTAAGTGGATGCCATCCTTTTTTTAATGCGACCATTCCATTTTTTTCAATTGCAGAATGGTTTCCACCATTATCTACCACAAATTTATCGCCAATATAAAGTAAACTCCCATCGTCAGATTTTGTAGCAAACTCAAATAAGCCCTCTTCTTCAGCATAAAAATATCCTTTAAAAACCATAGATAATTGTTCAACAGCATCATAATTTTCAATATTAATAGCATCAACCGAAGTAAAAGAAGCGTTTTTAGGCAATACAATATCATCCACTACTTTAAACTTTTTAACACCTACCCAACGTTTTATTGAACTCTTTTTAGGAGTGATAGTTACAGGCTCTAAATACATTTGTTTTTCTATACTTGCAGCTCTTGTATCACTTGCAATATCTCCTCTAAAAGCAATGGTATTTAAAGTAATTGTTTCTGTAAATTCTAATGGAGCAGTATATTTTTTAGATTTTTTCGAAGGAACGCTTCCATCGGTTGTATAATAAATATCCATCCCTTTTAATGGAGGATTTAAGGTTACGATTGCTTTGTCTAAAAAGGCTACCTTGTCTTTAAAACCAGTTACAGAAGGAATATGATATTGAATACCTAACGCATCTAATCGATCATATTGAATGCCCATTCGTTCTTGAAAGGCTTCATAGTTTTTATTGCTTTTTGAAGACCAAGCTGTTTCTGCCATTGCTAACATTCTTGGAAAAGCTTGATATTGTAATCGCTTAAAGTTAGGAATCATTTCTGACCATAAATTCGCTTGAATTCCTAAAATGTGTTTAGATTGCACTTGTGTAAATTCTTCAGGAATCGGTTCATATTTGTATACTTTTTCAAATGGTGTTACCTCATGTTTTGCATCAAAATAATATTCGAAACAAGGTGTAATAATCATGTCACTTCCATTATTTGCAGCAATATCTCGCATTTTAGGTGCCCAGTTACGCCACCACATCATCGTTGCATCTTTAGACAAACCACCTTCAACAATTTCATCCCATCCCATTAGTTCTTTTCCTTTTGTTTTTAAGAAAGCTTCGATGTCTTTGTTGAAAAAAGATTGCAATTCGTGTTCGTTCTTTAAGTTGTTGTGCTTAATCGCTTTTTGACAAAGCGGGCATTCTTCCCAAGATTCAATATTTACTTCATCACCACCAATATGAATGTATTTTGAAGGAAATAAAGCTGCAATTTCAGCTAATATATTTTTTGTAAACTCGTACGAAGACTCTTTTCCTAAACAAGCTGGAGTTGAGAAATCTTTACCCCAACCAGGTTTTCCTGTACAAGATAAATACGGATAATTATCGATAGCCGATTTAAAATGTCCTGGCATATCGATTTCTGGAATTACCTCAATTTGTCTTTCTGAAGCATACGCAATAATTTCTTTAATTTGTTCTTGTGTAAAGAAACCTCCGTACATTCTTTTACCATCTCTTTCGTGGTAATGTTGCGGATCTATTGTATAAGAAGAATCTGTTTTAGCTAATTCGTTGCATGTTTTATCATGAGAACTTTCTACGCGCCACGCACCTTTTTCTGTTAATAAAGGATATTTTTTTATTTCAATTCTCCAACCTTGGTCATCTGTTAAATGCATGTGATATGTATTTAACTTATACAACGCCATGTAGTCTAAAAAGGTTTTAACCTCATCGATACTAAAAAAATGACGACTAAAATCCATGTGCATTCCACGCCACGAAAAACGAGGAGCATCATTAATTACAATACTCGGAAGTATCCAATCTTGTTCTTTATTAGCTTTCTTTTCAATATTTGAAGGAAGTAATTGACGGATGGTCTGCACACCATAAAAATAACCTGCGGCATCGCTTGCTTTTATAATTATTTTTTCTGGACTTACTTCTAAATGATATGCTTCTGGTTCTAGACCAGCGTCTTTCATTAAAATAATGCTTGCCTTTTCTACTGTTTCTGAAAACGGAAGCGCATATCCTGCAGCATTTTCAAATAAATCTGACAAATATTTTGCTGCTGGTTTTTGAGCTTCTTCTTCAATTAAAACGGTCGTGTTTTTAGAAAACGAATACGAACCTTCTCCTATAATCGTTTGAGTAGGTTTCGGTACGATTGAAATTTCTGCATCTGTGAACGTTTTTGTTTGTTTCTGACAGCTAAAACAGATTAATAATACTGCGGATAGTATCGATAAATATTTCATTTTTATTCTTTTTTATTTTTTTTTGCTGCTGCTTTTGCTTTCAATTCAGCTTCAATCTTGTCACTATCTTTAAAGTAATTAATGCCTAAAGAGTCCCAATGTTTTTGCATTTTTTGAAGTGCAATTTTAAAGTTTTCGTAATCTTTATTGTCTAAGGCAGTCCAACCAACTTCTGCATACGCAGCAATTCTAGGAAAAGTTTGACGCTCTACATCTGCATTTGTAGGTGTCCATTCGCTCCACATTTGACTTCCTAAACCATAAATATTTTTATGATATTGTGTATCTAAACCTTCTGGAATAGGATTGAAATTATAAGCCTTTTCTAATGTAATATTTCTGTGGTTGTAATCTAAGTACGTGCTGCTATGTAAAGAATTTACAATACTGTATCCTTTTTTTGCAGCATCTGTTAATAGCTCTAAATTACCTTTCCAAAAATGGACAACTACATTTTTCGCCAATTCCGTTTCAGCCTCTTGATCACCTTTTTTTTCTGCAAAATCGGTATGAATATTTTTACCCAAAATTTCATTCCACCCCATCATTCTACGGCCGTTTTTTTCCATGAATTTAGAGATGCTATTCGTAAAGTTTATTTGTAAATCTGCAGGAGATTTAATGTTGTTTTCTTTCATGTATTTTTGAACAGATTTAGAATTCTCCCAAACTTCATAACCAACTTCATCACCACCAATATGAATTACTTCCGAAGGAAATAACTCAAATATTTCTGTTAAAACATCTTTAATAAAAGCAATTACTTCTGGTTTTGTAACATCATAATTATCATACAAACGACCAAACTTAACAGGAACATCGATGTCTACACCAGCAGTACCCAACCAAGTGTATGCAGCAATTGCAGCACTAGAATGTCCTGGCATTTCAAATTCTGGTACAATGTTTATATTTCTGTCTTTAGCATATGCAACAATATTTTTTATCTGTTCTTGTGTGTAGAAACCACCATGAGGTTTGCCAGAAGTTTTTCCACTTTTCCAGGTTCCAATTTCACTATCTGAACGAAAAGCACCTACTTCTGTTAACAAAGGATATTTTTTAATTTCTATTCTCCAGCCTGCATCATCAATTAAATGCCAGTGAAAAGTGTTCATTTTTAACAATGCCATTTGATCTAGCATTTGTTTTACAAATTTTTCGCCATGAAAATAACGAGATTCATCTAACATAAATGCACGCCATTTAAAACGCGGATTATCTTTAATAGTGATTGCAGGAATTAAATAGATCGTTTTTTTTGTTTCTGCGGATGTTTCAATAGTCAGTAATTGTTTTAAAGTTTGCACTCCGTAAAAATAACCAGCGGCGTCACTTGCTGTTATATTTATATTATTTGCAGTCACGACCAACTCATATGCTTCAGGAGCTAGTGCTTCATTTTTGAAAAAAGAAATGGAAGCATTGGTGCTTTGACCTAGGCTCGTTTTTAAATTAGAAGTTTTAGAAATATAAGCTTGTAAATCTTTTACAGCTATTTGTTGCGCTTCAATATCTGCAAAAATTATTTGACCGTCTCTAAAAGCAAAAGAACCCTCTTGTAAAATAAATGAAGTTGGTTTTGGTAAAATGGCAATTTCAGACTGTGAAAAAGACCTGTTTTTTTCTGTACATTTCGTAAATGTAAAAACTGTTATGAAAGCTAATAATATAAATCTCATGTTTTCTAATTTTAGTTGTTATTAATCTTGTTTTATAAATTCCATGTTATAATTTGTAGTTGCGAACTCCATTATTGCTTTATAAATGTAGTCGCTTACTTGTTCTTCTCCAGCAATATTTATCAATTCTAAAGTATCTTCTGGCGTATGATATTGAGGATGTCCTCCTGTATGTATTCCTAAAACAGAAATGTTTTTTTTATAAAATGACACATGATCTGATCCGCCAACAGAACCAGCATGTACAATCGGATTTAAACCTAAGGATTTCCCTAGATTTTGCATAAAATTCACGCCGTTAGGAAACGTACCTGCACCACCCATGTACACATGCTTTTCGGTATTTAATCTTCCTACCATGTCTATGTTTATCATCAGTATTATTTGAGAAGTAGCAATTGGTAAATTATTTACAAAATATTCACTTCCTAGTAAACCTTGTTCTTCGGCACCAAATGCAATAAAAATAACACTGCGTTTTAGCTCTTGTTGATTTGCAACTATTTTTTCTGCAATTTCTAGCAAAGCAGCAGTTCCACTGGCGTTGTCATCTGCCCCATAATGGATTTTATTTTTTTTATCAGATTTAGAAGAGGGGCCGCCCAAACCTAAATGATCGTAATGTGCACCTAAAATGATATACTCGCTTTTAAGAATTGAATCCTTGCCTTCTATAAAGCCAATTACATTAGAAGTGTTTACAGATGGTTTCTCAGGAGTTCCTTTTTCAACTCTCAAGCGCACTTTAAAATTTTGTAGATACCGTTTATCAAAAGAAAGAAGTCCTTGTTTTTTGAACTCTTTCTGTAAATATTTCACCACTCTTTTAGTCGCTATTGTTCCCGGATAACGACCTGCGTTTTTTTCTGAAGCCAAGAACTCAATATGTTCTTTAATCTCTTTTTCTGTGATTTCATCTTGTGAAAAAGTATTGAAGCCAAGCAGTATAAAGACAAAAAATAGCAATGTTTTTTTCATAATTATTTTAATTCTAGTTTCTTTTAGTGTTTTATTACAGAATTAAGAAGACGAATAAAAGGTGTAAATAATGGGCAGTAGCTATTCTTTTTTTTAGGTATCATGTTGTAAATCTATTCGTTGTTTTAGAAAATGATCAAATACAAAACTACAAATTATTATGTTATACATAATGTAATTTATTTCTTTTTTCTACCTTTTATTCTTGTTTTTATCTCATTTTTTTAAATTCTATAACAAGTAAAGTAGAAACCATTATTTTAAAAGTTTAACTTGGCTATTTTGTGCTATAAAATAGATTCTACTCGATGCATATTTAAATATTCATTAATGTCATTTTTTTTAGCCTCTTTTTTAAAATCGACAGGGTTTTTTTTGAATTGTTTTTTAAAGCATTTCGAAAAGTATTTGGGGTCGTTAAACCCGGTCATAAATGCGGTTTCTGAGATTGTATAGCCATATTTAGTCATGAGTATAGCTGCTTTTTTTAAACGTAATATCCTTACAAAATCAACCAAACTATGCCCTGTTAACGATTGACATTTTCTGTAGACGCTAGAATAGCTCATATTTAAAGAAACGGCTAATTCTTCCATTTTAAATTTAGAATCTTCTAACTTTAAATTTATATTGGCAACTAGGTTCTCAAGAAAAACTTCATCTTGAGATTTATTTAAAGACACCTCTGGCCTAGAAATAACTTCTTTTCTGTACTTAGAGATAATATGTTCTCTAGAAGCAAGAATATTTTGAATTTTTAGAAGAAGTTCATTCGTGTTAAATGGTTTGTTAATGTATTCAATTGCGCCAGATTTTAAGCCTAATATTTTAGAATTGGTAGAGTTTTTTGCGGTTAATAAAATAACAGGAATATGTTTTGTAAGAAGATCTTCCTGCAGTTTTACACACATGCCTATACCATCGAGATCTGGCATCATAATGTCACTTAAAATAAGATCAGGAATATTGCTTTTGGCATAATAGTAGCCTTCATTGCCATTTTCGGCTAAAATAATATTGTATTGGTTTTGCAAAAGATCTTTTAGGAATAGTTGTAAGTCTATGTTGTCTTCAACAATTAAAATTGTTTTCTTTAAGGCATTACTTTCATTTTCATCTTTTTCTTGTGGAGTTAAATTTTCTATTTCATGTAGGGAAGATTCCTCATCATAATCAGATATAATTCTTTCAGTATCAGTGTAGGCTTCCATGTTTATAGGAAAAGTAATGGTAAACGTTGTACCAATTATTAAGGAGGATTCAACTTCAATTTTTCCCTTATGTAAATCAATTAACTCCTTGGTGAGTGCTAATCCGATGCCCGAACCCTTATTTTTTTTACCAATATTAGATTGATAAAACAATTCAAAAATGGTATTTAGTTCCTCTTTTGATACTCCTGAACCAGAATCTACTACAGAGAGTTTTATCATTTTTTTAGAATTAATAGGCAAGACTGTTACTTGAATATTGCCTTCTTTTGGGGTAAACTTAAAAGCATTTGATAGTAAATTGTAAATGATGTGCTCTATTTTATCTTTGTCATACCACGCTTCAATTAAGTTCTTAGGGCAGTTAATAGCAAAGTCTATATTTTTTTTTCTTGACAGTTCTTTAAACGATTGGGTAATTTCTTCAATATTTGCATGTAAATTATTTTTAGTGACATTTAATCTTAGCTTATCTAATTCTTTATTTCTAACCAAAGTTAATTCATATGCTATTTTAGAAAGTCGTTTGGTATTATAAGCGATAATGTTAAGGCGCTGTTTTAAAAGTAGGTTTCCATTCTTTTTTGCATTATTTATCATGTCTTCTATAGGGCCTAAAATTAAGGTGATAGGAGTTTGTATTTCATGAGACATTTTTGCGAAAAAGTTCATTTTTAATTGATGTAATTCGTTTTCATTTTTATTGTTTAATTTCTCTAATAATAACTTCTTTTTCAACCTGTACCAATGTCTAATAACATAAACAGTTAAAGATAAAAAGCATACATATAGTATCCACGCTAAAGGTTTATTCCAGAAAGGTTGTTCAATTGTAATGTTTATGCTTTTTATTGGAATATCCCAAATATCATTTTTTGTACCTGCTTTAACTTCAAAGGTATAATTGCCAGAAGGGATGTTGGTGTAAGTGGCTATGCGTTCTTGATGGCTGGTAATCCAATCCTTATCAAAACCTTTTAATCGATAAGCATAATAATGTTTAGGATTTAAAATGTTTTGTACAGCGGCATATCGGAATGAAAAAGAGGACTGATTGTACTTTAATTTTAGTGATTTTACATTGCTAATGCTGCTCTTTATTTGATCTGGCAGTAAAACTTCTGCAGGTTGGTTTAGAACTTCTATTGTGTTTATTTGCAGGGTAGGGTTTGTTTGCTTCTTTTCTAGATTTTGAGGATAAAAATAATTCAACCCTTTTAAGTTTCCAAAATAAAGTATACCTGTATAATCTTTAAAGGCGCTTCCTAACATAAAGTTATTGTCTTGAAGACCATCCGAAAGGGAGTAGGTTTTGATGATCGCATCTTTGGTATTAAAATTAATGATACCGTTATTAGAGCTAATCCATAAATTGTCACTACCCGTATTTAGGATGGCAGCTAAAGATCTATTCGTAAAAGATTTTATATGATTGAAGTTCGAAAATGTGCTTTTTTTAGTATCATATTTTAATAATTTTCCGAAACCATTAATCACCCACAATGTATTAAATGCACCTGCTGCAATATATTTAATGCTTTTTACCCTGTCTAGTTTATCGTTTAATATAGATCGGTCTATAAAAGTAGATGCATTTAAATTGTTATGATTTTCATTAAACTGAAACAATCCTCCTTGATAGACACCTAACCATATCGTACCATTTTGTTCTTCAGTAATACTTTCTGTAATAGTTCCTTTTAATCCATTTGAAGCATGTTCAAAAGAGGCTAAAAGGTTTAATTGATCAGAATAGATGTTTAAACAAGTATTAGATGTTACCCAAATTCTGCCTTTACTATCTTTATAAAGCTCTCTAACATCTGAAGCCTTTTGATTCTTCGAATTTAAAATAGGTATTTGTTTAAAAACATCTTTCTTAGAATTGTAAAACCATAAACCATTTTTATAAGTGCCAAACCAGAAATTACCGTTATTATCTTCTGCAATAGCTTGTATGTAAAAGCCTTTGTGTGTAGTGAAATTGTTAAAATACTGTTGTTCATTCGTACTTCCGTCTGTATTAAAAGTAATTTTTGTTAATCCAGAACCATCTGTACCCGCCCATAAAATACCACTAGAACCCTTGTGAATACTTAAAATTCGTTGTGGTACTTTATTTTCAGAACCTTCATGATATTTAATGTTGTTATGAGCGTTTGGTAAAATGTTCAAATTTCCATAATTAGGTACAATCCAAATATTTTTATGATTATCTTCATTAATATGTAATATGGTATTGCTGCTTAATGAAAAATCATTTTGTGGTTGGTTTGTATATAAAAAAACCTCACCAGTGGTTAAATTTACTTTATATAAGCCACCTCCATCTGTTCCTCCCCATAAATAACCGCTACTATCACAAAATAATTCTAGAAATAATTCATTTTTTATATTATGTGTATTTCCTGTGAAAAAGGAATCTTGAATAAATTTTTTTGTGATGATATCATACAGAAAAAGACCCTTTGTTTCTGTGCCTATCCATAACCTATTATGTGTATCGGTTATTAATTTTAAATTTTCAGGATAATTATTAAAAGGAGCAACCAGTGAGTCTAGTTTTTTTGATGCTAAGCAATACATAAAAACATGCCCATCTCCCGTACTTACAAAAAGGTTGTTAGGTTTTCCTAATGCTAATGCTATAATTTCTTTTGAGTTGATATTTAATTCAGGTATAGTTGTAATATGATCAAATTTCGAATTTGCATAGCAAAATATTTCACCTCCCTCTGTGGCCAACCAGAGTTTTTTATTTTTGGTAGCAATAACACTTACCTTTTTGTTTTTTAGTAAAGCTGTTAAGTCTTCAAAAATGCCTCTTGAATTGCTATACTTCGTTAAAAAGCCATTGCTTGAAAGGAGCCAAATATCTTTTGCATCGTCAATTATAATATCTTTTATAGAAGC
>TARA_R110001592_G_scaffold186098_2_pt1 | contig 12288 bp, 14 predicted proteins | sample TARA_R110001592 | Tara Oceans TARA_R110001592 (sample SAMEA4398387) | marine metagenome | biome: Polar Biome; feature: [SRF] surface water layer (ENVO:00010504); material: water (ENVO:00002006), including particulate matter (ENVO:01000060) such as... | depth 5 m
ATCATCATTTCCTGATACTGCACTTAAATCTGTATCTACATCTGTAATAGAAGCTGCTGAACCAATTACTAAACCATCTAATGTAACTGTTCCATCAAAAAAAGAATCTTTAAATTGTAAAGATGATGTACCTAAATCAATATCATTAGTTGTAATAGGAACAATTGCTCCATCTTGTAATCTAAATTGTTGAGTAGATGTTCCTGATACATCCACATAAAATTCTACATGGTCATTTGCTGTATCAATTAAAATTTTGTTTAATGGAGTTGTAAGACCAGCATCTCCAATTAATCCTATAACTGGACCTTCTGCTGATGTACCATCATGTTTATGTCCTGATGCATTATTAAATGCAGCTAATAGTTGATTGTATTCATTATTAAATAATGCTGCTGTTACTGTATCGCCATCATTAATAGAACTCTGTCTAGTATATCCTGCCATATTATCTTCTTCCTCCTGCTATAAAAGAAACAAACATTCCATTTACTGAATATGGAGAGTTTGAATCATTACTGAAAAACTTAAAGTTATTAGAAAAACCACTTCCAGTTACTAATATACTTTTACTTGGTAATGTTGTTGCTCCAAAAGTTGATGCAGCAAATAATGCTGAACCAAATAATGATGCTAAACTTAAATTACCAACATTAAAATTTCCTGGTTGAGGAACTTCACTACTTTCAAAATCATATCTTATTCTTAATTTTAAATCGTTTTGTGTTCCTTCAGGTTCAATATTAGTTTTTACTTTGTATAAACTTTTTCTTAAACCATTATCACCATAATCCATATCAGGTGTTTGAAATTCTGCTACAACATTAGAACCATCAAAACTATTACCTGAATCATGTTTATAAATAAATCCTGTTTCTTCTGCATGATGTAATACTTCTGTACCACTTGTATTAATATCAGATGTACAAAATTTAACAGGTAAACCTTTAGTCTCACTCCATTCAAAAGCTGGAATACCTTCAGCACTATATTTAAATGTACCTATAATTCCTTTTTGTCCTGAAGTAGCTTGACCTGATTGATAATAAAATAATCTATATTGACTTCGTTCTCGTATTACCATACTTGAAATAGTAAAATTAGCAAAGTTATTAATTATTCCATTTACTAATGGTAAAATTTTTCTACTAATAGAACCTAATTCAACGTCATCAATTCTAGCTGTACCAGCAATTGTTCTTAATCCATCAGGAGCTAAGAAGATTAAATCTCCACCTATCTCTTGAATTGAGTTACCACTTATACAACCTATGTTTTTTGTTACTGATTTAATTATAGGAGTAGAATCAAGGTTTGTCAACTCATAAATACTGTTTTTACAAAATATAATTAAGCTATTTCTAAAGACTTTAATTCCTGTTACTATATCTCCAACATCTACAAAACCTGCAGAAGTACCTTCAAAATCATAAGGTTTTAATCTAGTACTATAGTAAACAACACTTGGATTACTTGCTTGTCCTGAAACTACTATTCTTTCAGCATATCTTTCTATTAAAGAACATCCTACTGGAGAAGACCTAGTTACTTCTTCAAAATGATAATTGTCATTATCATCAATAAAAAATTCAGCAATCTTGTTTTTTCCATCTACAAAATATAATGTACCATATAAACCATGAGATTCAAAATTTGCAAATTGAACATTAGTTTGATTTGGTCTTGGAATAGTTGTTGCTGCTGCTAAAGCTGTTGATGCAATACCACTTTTAAAAAAAGAAGCACCACTTACAGTACTAGAAGCATTTATATCTAATGTTAATACTGTATTACTTGTAATAGATAATACTTTATAAAATTTATTATCAATTTTAATATCATTACCTACAAGAAATTCTGTAGTAAATGTAGTACCACTTCCTGTTACTGTAGCAGAACCTGATGTTATACTAACTGTTCCAGTTGCTGTTGTGAAAGTATCTTTATTAATTTGAAGATAAGAAGTACCTGTAGTACTAAAATAAGCATTAGCACCTTGAGCTACAATTATACCATTAGCATAACCTTTGATTCCATGAATGGCATCTGTATTTACACCTGAAGGAATAACTGCACTACCTCCTCCTAATTTTTCAAATCCACTTATTCTTCTATAACCACCTGTAGTAGATGATTCAAAATTTTGTAAAACTGTTGCTGCACCAGGAGTTTTAAATAAAGCATGAGAGCTTGAAACTAAATCCAAGCCTCCTTGTACTGTAATTGAAGCTCCTTGTGTTGGCATAATTTATTCCTTAATATAAATATGTAAATCTAACGTCTGACATATATTCAGGTTGAGGTGAATTTAATTGGTCAGCCATGTTTTGTAATCCTTTTTTATATTCATCTAAAGCTAATTGCGATTGTGCAATATTATCTTTAAATTGATAAATATAATATCTAGCTCTTGCTAAAAGAACTGGTTTGTATTGTTCAGGAAATAAAACTGTATCTGTATCTGCAGCTAAAACTGTAGGTCTATTGTAAGCAAAGAAATAAATTCTGTAAACTTTATTAGGTATTGGAGATAATCCAAATCTTCTTCCATCTGAACTTCTTAATACTCTAACAGGTGTTCCATATGTTTGTGAATTAGCTTTGTTAGCTTCTTCAGTAGCAGCATGATTACTTCTCCATGAACTTAAAGTAGTAAAGGCTAATTTATTAATTGTAAAGGGTGCTGATTCTCCACTAACTCCTTCTTCAGTTAAAGTAAAACCATCCCAGTTAACAGAATCAAAATCTGCATCTATATTAGCTGAACCTGGTTTCATTAAATACCATCTTGTTCCTGCTACAGTTTCAACAAAATGATTACCATAGTATTCGTTTTGAGGTGCTGCAGTATGTAACCAAGACCATTCATCTACTGAATCTACTATATCAAAGTAAGCTCTATTAACACAATTAGATACAAACTTCTGTATTCCTAATGCTCCTGATACAGTTGTAACTTCAGGTTCATTAATTTCAACCAGTAATTCGTTAACCATTGATAGATAAGTTTTAGCCATTTAACAATTCCATGCTCTTAAAGATTTATTAATTCTTGAATTAGGGTCTCTTGCAGTTTTTTTAGATGTAAGTTTCTTTTTCATTCCCTTCATCCTTGCACAAAAACTTTTTCTTCTTTTATTACCTTTAACTTTACTAGGTGCTTTAAGATTTCTTTTCTTACCTGTTTTTGTTTTACCCTTATTATATGATGCTCTACCTTTAGCATTTAAACCACCCTTAGGATTCTTTCCTTCTTTACGAGTCCATGCAGGTGAAGACATTATACCCATAGTAATCTATTTCTTTTTTTTATTTTTCTTAATAATAATAGTCATAGAACCACCATGACCTTTTTTAACTCTTCCACCATGTTTGTATTTTCCTTTATTAGAAACTTTACCACCTGGCATTGCTTTTCTCATTGGCATATTTATTCCTTTATGTTATAATTTATATTATAATTGCAATAACTATAATTACTAAAACTGCGATTGTTTCAACTTTATGTTCATTAACAAAATGTTGAAATTTGTTTTTAATTTTTTCTATCATAATTCTATTTCTCTTTTGTGATAGGGGGTATATTTCAACCCCCATATCAGATTAGTTGTTGTAGTTAAGATTAGTTAGCAACGTAGATTATTCTACCAGTTACTTCGTTTCTTAATGTTTTTCTACCCCAAACCATCAAGCCTCTAACTATATCAGAGAACGTACCTACGTCTCTAACAGTTTCAACTTTGTTCATTGCAGACGCACAAGCTGTACTTGAGATATGTCCGAATAACGCTACAGGTGCAGTTGCTGACCCTTGAGGGCTAGAACTACCAGTTGATAAGTTATTAGTTGATGTGTTTAATGATTTGTACATTTGGAATCCTCTTAGAAGACCACTTGCTACTAAACCATTTCTGATTGAACCTTGACCAGCATTAAAGTCAACTGATAAAAGTTTTGATGCAGAGTTTGATAGAGCATTGTACCACTCAGGGTGGGCTACAAACCATCTACCATCTTCAGGTGCTTTGTTGACATCTAAATCTTGAGCTGCTTTAGCCATTTGATTTAAAGGGTCAATTTTACTTCCTGTAAAACCAATGTCAATAGGTGCTGCTACTGTTCCATGTCCAGTAACGATACCACCTGTTGCTTCAGCTCCAGCATTGATTGCTGCTAAGACATTTCCATCCATGTTATCTCTTAAAGCATAAGCAGCATTATCTGCAGCTACAGCTTGAAAGTTTACATGAGAGAACCTTTTTTCTAGGTCATCTATTTTAAATGAAAAAGACCTTGCTTGGTCAATTGTTAGAACCAACTCTTGGTCTGTTAAAGCAGTAGAAACTACTGCTAATCCTCTTGAGTACTCTGCAGTACCGATTTGAGGTTCTTTGATAATATTTACTGTATCACCAAAGCTTGATATTTCACCCATGTAGTCTGTATTACAGATTGCTTCTGCAACAGCAGCTTTTCTGAGTGCTATTTGTACTTTCTTTGAATAGACTTCAGGTATAAAGAAACCATTAGTTTGACCACTTACACCTAATCCAAAGTTATATGTTGAACCACCAGCGAATTTTGCCATGATTTACTCCTTTGTTTATTGTTATTGTTAAAAAAAATGAAAGTTGAATTAATCTCTAATTCTTCCCTCACGTTGAGCCTTTACAATATCTTTTTCATACTGCATAAACTCTTGCTCTGACATTTTACTTATATCAGAACGACTAAAGATTACTTCCTTAGAATCAGGTATCTGAGTTTGTTCATTAGTTTTAACTAATAAATCAGCTCCTTCATTTTTAGGTTTCTTCTTCTCGGTTTTTTTATCAATTCCAAGACCTCGGTCCTTCTTATAAAGGTCAATTGCTCTTGCAGCTAATGTGCCATCAGAGTTGTTTTCATAAATCCATCTTTTAATTTCCTGTGGTTGGACATCTGCCCAATTATGAAAATCATCAGATTCTTTGATTTGCTCAAAGTCAGGATGATATTTTGAAAGTTCAAGTGAAGCTTCTCTCTCTTGTAAAGTTTGATTTGCTTTCTTTAAACCTTCCAACTCGTCTTGCATATTTTTAATCTCACTTTGAGATTGCAAGTGCGATACAGTTTCCACAACTCCATATATATCAGGGTAATCATTTTTAAAAGCATCTAGCTCTTCTTTTGATTTAGGTGGTGTATATTTAGGTCGATTCTCTCTTAGTTGAACTTTGAGGTCGTCTTCCTTTTTATTCCAATCACCCAGTTTCCTGTCATAATATCGTTTAAGGTCGTCATATCTTTTTTTATAATCGACTTTTTTATAAGGGTTAGACTCTACATTTAATGCAGACTCTTGAACCTTATCCGTAGTAGCTGAGGTATTATCTTCAGTAGCATCAGGGGTTTTATTCAAACTAGCTTTTGTTACTGTTCCTTTACCATCAGGGGTCGGTGTAAACAAACCTGTATCAGCATTATGAAAATCATTAGGCATTACATCTTCTGTATGCCAAGACTTTTTTCTGTTGTACGGATTTGCTTCGGCTTCTTGTTGTTGTCCTTCTTCGTTTTTACTCATGTGTCCTCCTTTAGGGCTTCTTTTAACTGTGAAGGTAGCTAAAATTGGTAATGTTTTTTAAACGAAGCTACAAGGGCTTATAATAAATTATAAGGTAGCTTGTCTATCCGTAGAGATTACCTTCTCTACAAATTCTATTATACTATCTCTTGGTCTATTTGAGATTGATTTCCAGCATCAAAAGATTCTTCTGCCTGTGCCATCATCTTTCTTAACTTATCTACACCAATACTTTTTACTGCTTTGGCTGTAAAGACAAATTCTCCATCTGATAACAATGCTGGGATAGAGTCTGAAGTTCCTGTTCCTGGTCCTTCTACTTCTCCATCATCTGTAAATTCTGTTGCAACTAATTTTGGAATGATAGCTTCTAATTCAGGGTGCATATCTACTGCTTCATCCAATAATGTTTCTTCTTCTTCTGATAAAGCTGAGGTATCTATAATTGCATCCATACCTTCCATATCTTCATCCGTAATATCTTCTTCCATTTCTTCATCCATACCAACTGGCTTTTCTAATAATGAATCTTCCATATCCATTTCCATGGGTACTTCTTCTTCCATAGTTTCTTCTTCAACTATATCACCTTCGGCATATGCTTGATAATCAGGTCGTTGGTCATACTTACCTTTTTCAACACCAATCATTCCACCTAATGCAGCTTGAACTCTTCTAGTTTTAGCTTTGTATTCTTCTAAGTCTTTTTCTTGTTTTGGAGTTAAATCAATTCCTGATTCTTTTATTTTTTCTAATTTTTCAAATTTCTTTGATTCAATTTTATCTTTTGCACTAACTTGTTCTCCAGCTAATTCTTCTTCTAAATCTTTAATAGGATATTCTTCAAAAGTATCTTCATCTAAAACTTCATCACCAGTTCTGTATTTTTTTCTTTTTAATAATCCACCCATAGCTTTTTTTATAACTCCTCTTCCAATTAAAATATCTTTTTGTGTTACATCTCCACTTTCATCTAAATCAGGAAATGCTTGTCCACCTTTATTAAATCTAGTTCTTGATGGTGATAATATTCTTTGAGGTAAACCTTTTCTTGAACTCTTAGGTGTATTTACATCATAAGGTGTAATACCATCTTCTTCATCCTTTTGACTTTTGATGAAAGGAGGCATAGACATTAATCCACCTGTAGCCATTTTTTTAGCTTTTATTCTTTTCATAAGTTTCCCCTGTTAATTAATTATAGAAACAATAATTGATATTGTCAACAACTATTATTATTCTTCTTTAGATAAATCTCTTACCTGTTTAGGCAGGTTCTTCAACTTGTCCAGTAAATTCCATCTCCCCTGGCATTGGTGTATTACCTGGTCCAATTGGGCTTTCGCCATTTCCTGGGTTGTTTGGTTCTGCAGTTTCTGCAGGTACTCCTCCATTATTTTCCATTGGTCCGAGTTGACCAGGGATAGGAGCTTGTTGGCTAGTTCCTTTGTTAACATTTTGTTGTCCTATTATTTTAGCGTAAATTTCTGCTTCATCTTTTGTATTCATTATTTCTTCAGGGTCTAAGTCTAAAGAATGAGCTAACTCTTTTATTACTTCTGACATTCTTACAAATGGTGCAATCGCAGGATTTTGTACTGTTTGTAAAAACATAGTTAGTCTTTGACTTCTAACTTCTTTTTTCATTAAAGAAGAACTACCTGTTGCTCTAATTTCTAAATCACCTTGTATAGGTAATTCACCTTCATAGAATTGCATATTCCATTGATACATTGCTTCACCTAAAGGTTTAATTAATTGGTCATCAATATTTTTAATAACTGTTTTAATATTTAATGAAGCTGCTCCCATTAACATTGACATACCTGAAGCTGTTCTTGTCATACTTTGAACGCCAGTTTGTCCATGTGAATAAGATGGTAAACCTGTTGATTCATCTGCAAGTTGTCTAAACTTGTCAAACATCTGCATATTTTCTACTGCAGTATTTGGAAACTTTAATCCATAAATAGATTGTCCAGGTACACCTGATTGTCTTTTAAATATTTTACCAGGAAATACTTCCATAGTCTGATTAGATGCTAATGCAGATTCATCTACATCAAATACTAAATTACCAGCTAATGCTAAATTATCAATTGCCATTCTTGCATGACCATTCATAATTTGTTGAGCATCATCCATATTTTCAGGAACACCTATACCAAAAAATGTATAAGGATTTTTTTCATAAACAAAAGATTGATAAGGAGTTCTAAAAGGTTTAAATGGATTTTCTACAATTCTAATTACTTTACCATTAACCATCCAAACATTAACTTGAACTTCTGTTGAGTCTTCAATATCTTCATCAATGTCTAGTCCTTCTTCTCTAGCACTCATTGCATCTATTGTTCCCCAGTATTCTAATACTTCAAATCTATTATTTTCAATATCAGGGTATGTACTTTTTTCTAAATCTATATCTGTTTCCCAAGATTTTTTATTATACTTAGCACCCATCTTAATACATTCTTCAATAGCTTCTTTACTAAAGAAAGGTCTGTTTGCTAAATCTAAAAATTGATGTCTGTTTAATCTATGTCTTTGAATTACATATTCACATTCATCCATGCTTCTAGCATTTGGGTCAGGATAAAAATCCCATATAGAAACAAATTCTACTTTAGGAACTTTAACAATCTCAGGTTTATATTCTCTTGCTGAACCATTACCTGACTCTGCATATTTATGTAAAGTTTTATTATAAGTAAAAGGTCCTTTGATAATTCCTGTTCCTAATAAACAAGATTCAAATATAGCATTTCTTAATTGAATACTTCCATTTGATTCTTCTATTTGGTCTAAAATTAATTTTTGTAATCTTCTTGCTGCAATTTGTGCAGGTTTGATTTGAGGCATTTCAGGACTTGGTGCTGGTCCTTCTGTTAAATCTGCTTCTTCATATTCTTCTTTTAAACCACCTAAAAAATTATCATCTAAATTATTAAATGTAGCACCTTTAGGTAAATCTCTTCCATCACCAGGAAAACCTAAAACAGAAGATGGAGACATATCATCAGTTGGTAAACCTTGACCTGGAATATAATCCATGTTACCTTCAACACCTGGAACATTTTGACTTGAATCCATTTGTTCTTTTAAAGGATTAAGATGAGCATATTCTGCTACACCTTCAGGAACTCTTGTTTCTTGAATTGTTAAAGGAAATTTATTAGCACCGAACAAAACATCTATTAGTTGTCCATAAGCTGCTAAAACTTTTGTCTTAGTAACTTTAACAAACACTCTTGATTTTTCATGGTCTCTAAAAGCTACGTTCTTATAATATCTTCCACGATAATTATGATAAGCTTGTAACCATCTATCTTCATCATCTTCTCTTGTAGCTTCACATTGATAGAATTTAGAATTAATGTTTGCAACTAATGCTGAAATTTTTAAATCTTCTTTAGGGTCTGTTTCAGACATATCAGAAGTAGGTCTTATTTGGTCATAGGTAGCCATAATATAATCCTTTTAAATTTAGTAAGTACTTATAATAATAACAATTTTATCTAGTCTTGTCAACTATCTTCTTAATATTTATAATAACAGTATTTGGAATTAAAGTTACCATTCCCAGTTCATCTATATCTCCATTATCATCTTCAGCATAATCTCCAAATATTCTAGTAATTCCTTTGCTTTGACTTAATAAATGACCTTTAGTTGTACAGATAGGTAGTTCCATTTCTTTTAATTCTTTAATAGTAATCCACGAAGAATCGGAAATTATATCATACCATTTTATTTCTACTAAGGGATAATTAGATAAGATGGTATCTCCCTTACTTCTTTTTACTTTTATCCTTTTTCTATTCGCCATTTTTTTCATTCCTCTCCCTTGTCGCATTATTAAAATCTTTTGTAGCTTTACCATGAGGTTTAAACTCACCCTTACCATCTACATTACCATCTTTACACCAATCTGTAAATTGGTCTTTGATACCATTAGAATCTGAGTATCTAGTTATTTTCATTTTAAATACTTGTTCTATATGAGCTTGTTTAATATATTCTACTAACTCCTCATATGACATAACTTTATCATATTCTTTATTTGTTTTTTTATTTATAAAAGTATATATAGGCATATTAATATCCAAAGGTTGGGTCTGAAGGTGTCCATTTCTTTTTATCTGCCATAGCCTCCCAAACCGATTGTGTTCTAGGTCTTGACATAATTAAATATCTTAATGCATCATAAGCATGGTCTGATGCTTTTGTATCTACATCTTCAGGCTTGTTAGGGTCTAAAGGAATAGATTGAATCTCTCTAATTAAATTAGGACAGCTTTTAAATATTTGTAATTTAGGTCTGCCTTTAGCATTTATTTTTAATCGTTCATGTATTTGTATTTTACCTTGTATTCTATTTTTATCAGCTCGTCTAAGTTTATGTCCAGCAGTAGCTAATACTTCTCCAACTGTTGGTCCTGTTGCTCCAGTTCTATTCCAAGCTGCCCAATCTAAAACACCTCTAACTGATAATCTATCTTCTTTTTCATATTCATAAATTTTTTTAGCTAAGTCTTCTCCTGTTAAACCTTTTTGATATAACTCTCTATAAATAATTAATGTTTCATCACTTGGGTCTATTGCTGCCCACACTACTGCAGATTCTGCTGCATAACCATAGTCAATTCCTTTTACTCTATCCCAATGTTTAGGCAACGTATATGGGTCGATACAATGTGTATCATAATCAAATTCAACAAAAGCTGCTCCTTCGGCAACATCCCAATTACCTTCTAGTAATTGTTTTCTTTGAACTGCTGGTAATGACATAAGCATTTGCTCATACTTACCATCAGCAGATAAGAAAGGATTATCTTCTAATCTAGCTGGTATAAATTTTCTTGTTATCTTATCTTGTCCTGTAAAAGATTCATTTGGTGGTGATGGGTCTAAATATCTTTTCTTTACCCAATGACCTCCAACTCCTCCAGGGTTAGCAGTACATCTAATATAACATTGTATTGCTGGATTAGTTGTTCTTAATCTTGATTGTAGATATTGTAATGGAAACTCTGTAGGGTATTGAGTTAATTCATCTATACCTATCCATGTATATGATTGTCCTTGGTATCTATATACATCAGCGTCTCTATCAAGATAACCAAACTCTAATGATGCACCTGATGGAAACCTCCATATCTTTTCTACTTCTCTAAACTTTGCTCCTGCAAAAGCCTTTGGATATAACTCCCTAGACTTATCAATTAATTCTCTTAACTCAGGCATAGACTTTCTTAATAATAAAGCTCTATGTTCTTTGATATGCATAAACCTTAATGGGTCAACTAACATAGCATATGACTTACCACCTCCAGCAGAACCTCCGTATAATACATCTTGTTCGGCTGCTGCTAAGAAATCTGTTTGAGGACCATCATTAGGTTTAAATACTATCCTGTCTTTTTCTTTTTCGAGTAATTCTTTAACTTTTTTAGGAAGTGATTCCAACTTCTTTTCTTCCACAACACTACCTGTTTTACTTTTTGCATTTGGATTTAAAGCTTGGTCAACTGCACCGATTGCTTCCTTCTTGTTATTTAATCTATGTTTAGTATTAGCTAGTTTCTTAGCTAATCTTTTAATTTCTTTTTCTTTTTCTTTAACAGCCTGTCGAGCAACTATCTTAGCTTTGTGTGCTTGTGAAAAAAAATATTGTCTTTTAGGCTTCTCTGTCATTTTTAGATAATAAACTTGGTTTAGTTTCTTCTTTTGGTTTGTCTTTATCCATAATCTTCTTCAATCCCATAGCAGATAACTTGCGACCAGTTTGAGACTCTAAAATTTCTACAGCTCCTCTAAGGGAGAAAGCCCCAGCTTTAACACTATCCTTCATTTCTTTCAAGGCGTTTATTTCTTTTTCAATTGGTTCTAATGTTTTATTATCTTCTTTTAGTTTATAACCAAAAGGTATTGTTGAACTGCTTCTATTTATCATCTATCTCCACTTCTTCAGCACTAACATCTATTAGTTGTTCTTTGTTAGGTAATATAAATATACCACTTGCAGCAGTATGTGTTACATCTAACTTATCTCTCTTGGCAACACCAACTCTATCTAGCAACGTCTGAGCTGCCTGTAGCTTAGCACCAACTTGTGGTATAGGGTCATCACTCATAAGTATCTCTACAAGCTTCTGAGAAGCCATGGGAGCTGACTTAGCGAGTATCTTTGTGGCTACATCAACTATCTCATCCTTTAAAGAACTTACTATATTTGATTGTGAGGTTTCTGCATACCCTGCAATAGCGAGGGCTTGTTTGATATTCCCCTTTGCTTCATGTGCAAGAGCATCCAGGAACTTTTGTTGTTGTTCATTAGGCTCTTTCTTTTTCTGAGGTGGTAATAAACTATTATTCATAATTGTATTATACCATTTATAAATCTAGTTGACAACAAGTTTATTTTTTTTAAATGTTGACAGATGTCTGAAGTGGGTGTATAATAATTAATGTACCCTCCAGGGGGTGAAACATATACATAGGTATGTTTAATCTTAGCTGGGGCAGTCCAGCAATATAACAACCCCCACCATAATCTATTAAAGCAGGGCGACCTATCTAGTTTACACTAGATTCTGCTTCATTTTGTATGAGCAGTATATACATACCCCCACACCCCCCCATGGCACTTGTGTACCCCTTGCAACTGATACGCATTCTCAACTAGGAATATACAACTCAGGCTTGATATATCTTTTAAT
>TARA_R110001592_G_scaffold335617_1_pt1 | contig 12286 bp, 12 predicted proteins | sample TARA_R110001592 | Tara Oceans TARA_R110001592 (sample SAMEA4398387) | marine metagenome | biome: Polar Biome; feature: [SRF] surface water layer (ENVO:00010504); material: water (ENVO:00002006), including particulate matter (ENVO:01000060) such as... | depth 5 m
AAAATTATTATATTTTCAGACTTATGGCAAATTACGGACATTCAAATTAATTTTTGTTTCATCTAAAATAAAAAAAGGTTTACCATTACGGCAAACCTTTTAAGCTTCTTTTTATTATTTCTACTATAATAGCGAATCAATAGCGTCTGTATAAGCATTTTTAGGCGCTACACCAACTTGACGACCCACAACTTCACCATTTTTGAATATTAAAACTGTTGGAATGTTACGCACTCCATATTTTGCAGCAAATTCTTGATTCGCATCAACATCTACTTTACCTACCACCGCTTTACCAGCATATTCATCACTTATTTGTTCAATAATTGGTCCTACCATTCTACATGGTCCACACCAAGCTGCCCAAAAATCAACCATTACAGGTTTATCATTTTTTAATACAGTTTCTTCAAACGATGCATCTGTTATCTCTAATGCCATAATATTTTAATTTAATTGTGTGTTACTTGAAATTATTTTACAAAATTAGTCAAAAAATTCTCTAAAGCTTACAACCTATCAATTTGTTTTACTTATAGTTTTATTATTTTGTGTTATAATCTATTGGCGCATCATTTTGTTAACCAAAATGTCAGGCTATCCGCTCTATCTTTTTCTCGTCCTGAATTAATTTCAGCATCTTAAAAAAGATACCACTACTGGCCTTTGCTCGAAATCAATTAAGAATTAACAGTCCATATTCCGAAAGAACAACAAACATCTTTGTTATACCTATTTTGTTTAGTAGGAAATGCCTTGATGTCTATTAATTTCAAATTTTCTCTTTTATTAAGGTATAATATTCGTGGGTCAATATTTTTATTATCACACCAAGTATCAATTAAAGCAATAAAATATTTGTTTACTTTTTTTGGATTCTGAGTTTCAGATAACTTAACTATGTCTTTTTCATAAGAATGAAAAGTGCTTCTAATTTTCAATTCAAAAGCAAACAATTCATTTTTGGTTTCAAAAACAAAGTCTGTTGGACCTCCGTTTTTTAAGTTAATCTCTCTTCCCTATTTTACTTTTTCACCAAAGATTACTAACTCATTAATCTTAATTTCTTTGCCTAAAACAAAAGCTAAATATAATTCAGGTGAGAAAAAAATACCTTCATCAATAAGTGCTAATTTGCCTTCTTCATTCCTTAAAACTTCATAAACTATATCGAATAATAGATTTTCATTCATAATCAATTTAACTTATAAAACACATCATTGTTTTCTAACTCCTCTAATAATTCTTGCGAAATCCTTACTTTTTGTTTTCTACTGGGCATATTAAGTTTAATATTCTCATCATTATCATATACTACAAAATTGAGAACTTGGTTTCCTGGATGCATTTGAATAAGTTCCTTTAAAGCCACTATCTTATCGGTTTCAATATCCTTAATATCGAGTTGAATAGATAATTTTTTAGCATAACTTTCCATAACATCATGCAATAATTGGAAATTATTAAACTGCAAGCGAGGTTCGCTCTTTTTACCTGTATCCTTATTTATCCAACCATCACGAATAAGTACTTTTACGAAAACAAAGCTGTTTTTCATCAAGAAATGTCTGTGCTTTAAATACTCTTCACCAAAAATCCTGAACTCAAAACTGTCGGTATAATCTTCCACGGTAAATAATGCCCATCCTTTTCCTTGCCTACTTACACGGTGTTGCACATCGGTTACCACACCTCCAAAAACAAGTTCTCTGTTCACAAAAGCATCCAGATTTTTAAACATGGCTAAACTTGCATTGCAAAACGTGTTCATCTCGGTTTTAAAATCATCAAGCGGATGCCCTGAAATATATATCCCAACCACCTCTTTTTCACGAGCTAATTTTTCCATGGTGCCCCAAGATTCGCAAGGAGGCACTTGTGGTTCGGCTATTTGAACATCACTCGCATCTCCAAATAGACTCACCTGAGCCGAATTTTCATTTTCTTGATGTTTTGCCCCATATTTTATGGCCTTTTCCAAAAATGTAATACCATCTCCATCATCATGAAAATATTGCGCCCGATGGGTGTCGGCAAAACAATCAAACCCTCCAGCCAATGCTAAGTTTTCAAATGCTTTTTTGTTGGCCGCTCTTAAATCGACACGCTTGGTTAAATCAAAAATTGATTTGTAATGACCCTCTTTTTTTCTATTGTCAACAAGGGTCATAACTGCACCATGTCCTACGCCTTTTACAGCACCCATTCCAAATCGAACCGCATTGTCTTTGTTTACAGAAAATTTATAATAGGATTCGTTAACATCGGGTCCTAAAACATCCAATCGCATGCGCTTACATTCCTCCATAAAGAAAGTAACTTGCTTAATATCGTTCATGTTATTTGACAATACCGAAGCCATGTATTCTGCAGGATAATGTGCTTTTAAATACGCCGTTTGATACGCTATCCAAGCATAGCAGGTCGAGTGCGATTTGTTAAACGCATAACTAGCAAAGGCTTCCCAGTCTTTCCAGATTTTTTCCAGCTTATCTTTGTCATGTCCCTTGGCTCCAGCTTGTTCAATAAATTTTGGTTTCATTTTATCCAAAACCGCGATTTGTTTTTTTCCCATCGCCTTTCTAAGGACGTCTGCCTCACCTTTGGTGAAATTGGCCAGCTTTTGCGACAATAACATCACCTGTTCTTGATAAACAGTTATTCCATACGTTTCTTTAAGATATTCCTCCATAGCAGGCAAATCGTACGCAATGGTTTCTTCACCATGTTTTCGTTTTACAAAGCTTGGTATGTACTCCATGGGGCCAGGGCGATATAATGCATTCATCGCAATTAAATCGTCAAAAACCGTTGGTCTTAAATCTTTAAGATGTTTTTGCATTCCGGGCGATTCGTATTGAAACACACCTACGGTTTCTCCCTTTTGGAATAATTCAAAGGTTTTCTCATCATCCAACGGAAAGGTATCTGGATCGAGCAAAATACCGTGTTTCGCTTTTACAATTTTAACGGTATCCTTAATTAAGGTGAGTGTTTTTAAACCAAGAAAATCCATCTTCAGCAAACCTGCCTCCTCAACAACCGAGTTGTCAAATTGCGTCACGTATAAATCAGAATCTTTGGCGGTTGCAACCGGAACATAATCGGTGATATCACTGGGTGTTATAATAACCCCACAGGCATGAATCCCTGTATTTCTTAAAGAGCCCTCAAGTGTTCTGGCTAAATTCACGGTTTCGGCCTCTAAGTCATCACCTTCTGAAATATTTAAAAGCTGATTCACTTTTTCCAAATCTTCTGCCCTGAATTTGCTGGCTAATTCTTTTTCATCTAAACCAAAAATCTTATTTAGTTTAGACATGGTTGGAATTAATTTTGCAATTCTGTCGGCATCAAATAATGGTAAATCCAATACTCTAGCAGTATCTCTAATGGACGATTTGGCCGCCATGGTACCATAGGTAATAATTTGAGCGACCTGATTGCTTCCGTATTTATTGATCACATAATCCATAACACGTCCGCGCCCTTCATCATCAAAATCAATATCAATATCCGGCATACTAATACGGTCCGGATTCAAAAAACGCTCAAAAAGCAAGTCGTACTTAAGCGGGTCAATATTAGTAATCCAAAGACAGTAGGCCACTACAGAGCCTGCTGCCGAACCTCGTCCCGGACCCACAGACACATCCATCTTTCGAGCTTCGCGAATAAAATCCTCTACAATTAAAAAATACCCTGGATAGCCTGTGTTTTTAATAACATCCAATTCAAAATCAAGACGTTCTTTAATCTCAAGCGTGATTTCTGGATACCGTTTTTCGGCTCCTTTATAGGTTATGTCGCGTAAATAATCATCTTCGTTTTCAAAGGTATCCGGAATTTCAAACTTGGGAAGTAATACGTCACGTGACAATTGATAATCTTCAATTTTATCAACCACTTCCTGAATATTCAAAATGGCTTGAGGGATATCCTTGAACAAGGTTTTCATCGCGTCGGATGACTTGAAATAGTACTCCTTATTAGGCATCCCATACCGATAACCTCGTCCCCTTCCTATGGGTGTTCCTTGCTTCTCACCGTCTTTTACACAAAGTAAAATATCGTGTGCATTGGCATCTCCTTGATCTACGTAATAGGAATTATTAGTAGCCACAAGTTTAATATCGTGTTTTTCTGCTAATTTTATTAAAACTTGATTAACGCGCTTTTCATCTTCTTGATTATGGCGCATAAGTTCTACATACAAATCATCCTTAAATTCATCTTTCCACCAAAGCAGCGCTTCTTCAGCTTGATTTTCACCAATATTTAAAACTTTGTTTGGTACTTCACCATACAAATTTCCTGTGAGAACAATTAAATCCTCCTTATATTTCTTAAGTAACGTTTTATCAATTCTGGGGACATAATAAAAGCCTTCTGTGTAAGCAATTGATGATAGTTTTGCCAAATTATGATAGCCTGTTTTGCTTTTGGCAAGAAGCACGATTTGATAGCCATTATCCTTCCGTGATTTATCTAAATGATCCTCACAAACAAAAAACTCGCAACCCAAAATGGGTTTTATTTCTTTTTCTACGGGCATGTTTCCTTTAGCTATTGCTTGATCATTTTTCAACTTAACAGCTTTATTATGAAAGGTGACTTCCTTAACAAAATGAAAAGCCCCCATCATATTACCATGATCGGTTAAGGCAACGGCAGGCATTTGATGTTTAGCCGCCGAGGCTACTAAATGTTTTATACTAATGGTAGATTGTAAAATGGAGAATTGCGAATGATTATGTAAATGAACAAAATCAACCTCAGCCAATTCTGCTATATTTTCTTTAATTTCCTGTGTTGAAACAGTGCTCGTTACAGCTTTTTTTAGTCGCTCCCTTATTTTGGCACTTTCACTCTTTAGATTGATATGGTTTAATCCTAAAAGCTGAATTTCATTTGGATTGGCTTGATTGAATGCTTTAAAATAATCGGGTTGCACATCCAACTGTTCCTTCGTAAACTCTCCTAAACGAATCAATTCGAAAAAGCACCGTGCGGTAGCCTCCACATCGGCCGTGGCATTATGCGCCTCCACAAAGCGTTCATTAAACAAAAACAAGTGCAATTCTGACAGTGTAGGCAATTTAAATTTGCCATAGCGTCCGCCGGGTAACTGGCATAAGCTAGCCGTATGCTCTGTACAGGTATCTAAAACCGGTAACTCCTGCAAGACGTTGACAAGACTTTCCCTGAAAAATTCAGCCCCGACGATATTTAAATCAAACGTCACATTCTGACCAACAATAAAGCTTGTTTTATTTAATGTTGCATTAAATTTTTCTAATACTACTGATAACGGAACACCCTGCTCTTGTGCCAGTTCTGTGGAAATACCGTGTATTTTTTCAGCATCAAAAGGTATATTAAATCCTTCTGGTTGTATTAAATAATCTTGATGCTCTATGCAATTGCCTAAGCGATCATGTAATTGCCATGCAATTTGTATACACCGTGGCCAATTGTTGGTATCACTAATTGGTGCGTCCCATCGTTTAGGCAATCCAGTGGTTTCAGTATCAAATATTAAGTACATACGTAATTTAAATCAAAAAAAATAAGGAGGGTTAAAAATACTAATAAATCTTTTTTTTAGGACGTTAATTTATCATCAGTTATAAACAAAAACCTCAATTATAATACAATTTTCAAGATTTTTAAAAATATTTTGATACATGACAAAAATCATTTTTTGGGCAACATATGTTACATAATTTTACACCAAGATTTTAAATATAAAATATCAAATACAGTTATTATGAAAAATTTTAAACTAATACTAAACTTAGTTGTAATTGCAACAAGTTTTATGTTTTTCCAGTGTACCAGTGAATATACACCCATTGCTGGTCCGGCTGGAGCAGATGGGGTTGATGGAATTGATGGTGTAAATGGTGTAGATGCCTCAGCTGCGGCATGTATTTCATGCCACTCCTTAACGCATCGTGACCCAATTATTGCTTCTTTTTCTTCATCTCAACATGCTGCCGGCGCAACAGTTGCATACGCAGGTGGTAGAGCATCGTGCTCTCGTTGCCATTCAAATGAAGGCTATGTAAACTATATTACCGGACAAACAGCAGTTGATATTCCAAACCCTTCAGCAATTTCTTGTACTACTTGTCATGATTCGCACAGGTCTTTCGATTTCGAAAATGATGGTAACGATTATGCTTTAAGAAACATTGAACCGGTTACATTGGATTTAACTGATGTCAATTATACTATTGATTATGGAAATTCTAGCAACAACTGCACTTCCTGTCATCAACCAAGATCAAAAGCTCCAATTGATGAAGATAATGATGGGCTTTATTTACAAGCCAATTCAAGGTTTTATCCTCATTATGGCGGTCAATCTACAATGCTGGAAGGAATTCAAGGTGCAATTATTGCAAATGGTTCCACCCCTTACCCGGAAGTAGGGTCAGCTGGACACAGAACCGGTGCTTCATGTACAACTTGCCATATGGGCGCTTCTCCTGATGGAGAGGATTTTGGGTCACATACATTTAAACCAAGTTTTTCTTCACCAGTTTGTGCCACTTGCCATACTACAGTACCAACAGAAGTTACAGGTCTGGCAGCTGATATGACAGTCTTACATGATAAATTATTCGAGCTTGGCTTGATAGAGGAAGATGGTTCTACAATAGTGCAAACTACTACGATTCCATTTAAAACTGCACAAGCGTTATGGAATTACAAAACTGTAGAAGAAGACCATAGTAATGGTGTTCACAACCCTAAATATGCTAAAGCATTAATTAAAAATGCACTTGAAGCAGTAGAATAATAAATTATTAATAGCTTGATATTTTAGGTAAGCTCAGGAGTTTAACTCCTGAGCTACTCCTAATCTCTTTCTAAACTATTAAATAGCTAACAAAAATTTCAATTAGAAATTAAAGTTAAAGTTCAAAATTAAAATAAAATGAAATGAATAAACTATTAAAAATAGTTCTCGTTAGCAGTATAACTTTGTTGTGTTTTTCATGTTATTATGATGAGTTCCCTGAAAAAGTAGCAGTAGTAATACCCCCCAATCAGGCTGTTACTTTTGCCAATGACATAGTTCCAATATTTGTTACATACAATTGCACTGAATGCCATAACGCCTCGGGACAAGTTCCAAATTTAACAGCGGGCAGCGAGTATGCATCTCTTGTTCCAGCATATGTCTCTATTGGCAACCCAAATAACAGCAGCTTATATGTACAGTTAGCAATCAATGATCATAGAAATGTAGACGCTACTTCATTGGCATTGATTAAGAAGTGGATAGAAGATGGCGCAGAAAACAATTAATTTTAAAGACGTTACAAATGAAAAATTATAAAATATTACTGTTTACATTGCTTATTGCTCCGTTGTTTGCTTTTTCACAGGAAAAAGCAAAGGACTCCGTTGTAGACAAGCCAGAACGTCCTGCATTTGAAAGTTCAAGTTTAATTGATAACCAAACAAATGTACTGTTTAAGAAAAACACCCTTGATGTAGTATTGCAACATCGGTTTGGGCAAATTGACCAAAAGAACACCATACTCGGGCTTTATGGCCCTTCAAATATTAGAATAGGTTTATCGTATTCTATTTTAGATTGGGTAACTGTAGGATATGGAATCACTAAAAAAAATATAACAAGTGATTTTAACTTAAAGGTTGGCCTTTTAAAACAAACCCGCTCCGGAAGGGTTCCTTTAAGTATTACCTATTATGGGGATATTGGTATTGATGGACGGTCTGGGGAAGCCAATGACGGTGTGTTTTTAACAAGACAAGACCGATATTCTTATTTTAACCAATTAATATTTGCCAAGCGGTTTAATCAAAAACTTTCGTTACAAATTGCACCCAGTTTATCACACTACAATGCTGTTGATTATGGATATAAAAACGATCGATTCTCAATAGCTTTTGGAGGGCGCTATAAGATAAGCTCTCAAACAGCCGTTATTTTTGATTATAGTTTGCCAATTACAAAATTGGATATTCCTGGTCAAGAAAATATAAGCTACGATTATTCAGGTTTAAGTATAGGGACAGAATTTGCAACCTCTAATCACGTTTTTCAAATATTTGTATCTAACTATAACAACATCGTACCACAACAAAACGCAATGAAAAACATAAATTCATTTGGTACCAAAGACATTCTTATAGGATTTAACATCACAAGACGATATAATTTCTAATATAAACATTCAAAGACATGAAAGACCAATCTAGAAAAGGAAAAAACATATCGAGACGAGGCATATTACCATTGCTTGGAAGCGGATTACTTATTCCTTTTCTAGGATTTGGAAAAACAGACATTACTGAAACTGCAACCGCTGAAGATGAAGCGTATCAAACCTTATTAAAACCTGACGGTACAACTGTTAAAGTTAAAGTAAGCACATTAAAAAATTCGAAGGTCATCAAGAAAAACATATCAAACTCCTCATTTCTTGATTGGCTTAATAAAAAATCATAATCTTTACTAACCACCTATAAATATGGAAGATAACACTAACAATTCAAGGCGTAAGTTTCTTGACAAAGGGCTAAAATTGGGTCTTGCCACTGCCATAGGTGGGCTGGCTATTTCAAAGATTCCCAAATTAAGTGCAAAATCAAACACCAATACCGGTGAGTTTGTAGAATTAATGACTACCGATGGTACGTTAATCCAAGTAGATTCCTCTGAAGTTGTTGACATTGTAACCACCAACGATACTACAGCACAGTACAATGTTCGTGAAGGAATTCCAAATAGAAAATTTGTAATGGTTGTTGACTTGGCACGTTGTAAAAATGCTTTAAAATGCCAGAGCGCGTGTAATAAAAACCACTACATTACCGGTGATAATGCTTGGATAAAAGTTTATAAAATGCAAGAAGACAAGGACACTGCACCTTACTTCATGCCTACAACCTGTCAGCATTGCGATCATCCTCCCTGTGTTACTGTTTGCCCTGTCGATGCCACGTTTAAAAGAAGGGATGGCTTGGTTTTAATTGACAATGACCGATGCATAGGCTGTAGATTTTGTATGGCAGCTTGCCCATACTCAACACGAGTGTTTAATTGGAGCGAACCCGACCAAGGAGAAATTACCTTAAACATGGATGATATGCCAAACCCTTACCATGAATATTCATCGCCAGAATACGCCGGTATGCCAAGCCTAAAAGGGACCGTTGATAAATGTGATTTTTGCCCCCATATGGTAAAAAACAATGAGTTACCGCACTGTGTTTCTATTTGCCCTAACAATGTGTTTTATTTTGGAGACATGTATGAAGATACGGTATCCAACAGGGACGAAATAGTTCGGTTAAGTGAATTACTGGAAGAAAGAGCTGGATATAGATTAATGGAAGGCCTAGGTACAAAGCCAAGTGTATATTATTTACCGCCTGTTAACAGATGGGTTGATTTTGACGAAGCCCTAAAAAATTACACCGAATTTGAATCTGTTAAAAAACCTGAATAATTATGAAAAATCACGAAGCACTCATAAAGGATTTAGCGCCAAGAAAATTTGGCAAACGTGGTGTTATTTGGACATCGTTGCTTATTGTAATTATAATTGTAGGAATTATAGCCTATATAGACCAGCTTATAAAAGGACAAGTTGTAACCAATATGCGCGATTATGCCCTTTGGGGAATATACATCTCCAATTTTGTGTTTTTTGTGGCTACAAGTTTTGTAGGATCGGTAACAGTGGCCATTTTAAGATTGACCAACAATACTTGGAGGACGCCACTGGTTAGAATTGCTGAAATTATAACCTTAGCGGCCATTACCATGGCTGGCATAACAATTATGATTGATATGGCAAGGCCAGATAGGTTATTGAATTTATTTATTCATGGTAGAATACAGTCGCCAATTATTTGGGATGTTATCATAATACCAACATTTTTAGTAATCAGTTTCTTATTGCTGTATTTTCCTTTACTACCGGATTTTGCTCTGCTCAAAAAGTATTTTAAAGACACAAAACCAAAATTAAGCAAATGGTACGGTAGATTATCGTTAAACTGGACCGGTAGCGAAAAACAAAAACACCTTCAAACAAAAGCCATTAGGATTATTGCCATATTGATATTACTAACCGGAATCATATTACAAACCATTGATGCTTGGTTGTTTTCCACTACTTACAGAATAGGTTGGGACAGCTCCGGTCTTGCGCCTTACTTTATTTCAGGGGCTTTTGTTGCCGGTATAGGCGCTTTGGTTACTGTTATTTATGTGGTAAGACGTGTAAAAAAGCTTGAACATTATATTACAGATTTTCATTTTGATCAAATGGGCAAGCTATTGGTGCTTGCATGCTTAATATATCTTTATTTTAACGTCAATGAATATTTAATTCCTTTTTTTACAGCTAAAGAAGGGGAACTAACACATTTGGACACCTTACTTTTTGGTCATTATGCCCCACTGTTCTGGTTTGTTACAATTGGAGGCCTTATTGTGCCTATCATTGTTTTATTCTTCAAAAAAGGAAGAAAACCATTTTCGATGTTTCTAATAGGGATCATTGTTGTGGTTGCCTCTTGGTGGAAACGTTATGTTATTGTTACACCAACCTTATTGCATCCATTTTTACCTATTCAAGGGGTTCCTAAATCTTGGCGTTCCTATTTCCCGTCTATACATGAATGGTTGATAACCATAGCAACATTAGCAATGGCATTATTGATCATCACACTATTAGTACGCTATTTACCGGTCATTCCCATACAACGAACAGCCGATGAACAAGATGAATTAACAACAGCCAAAACCATCGAACCATGAAAGCAACATATAACTTCCGTTTCTTTTTTATAGCAATGTTTAGTGCTGTTTTGTTTGGTCTTAGCTCACACCCTATCTATGCACAAGACTCAATAAAAAATAAGATTAGGTTAAATGTAGATTATATAAAAACCATGAATAAAGAGGCCGCTTTTAAAATAAGGGCTTCAGCGAAAGTTGATGGATCAAACATTGATGTTTCAAATATAGAACTCACGGTTTTCAATGAATTCAATGACAATAAAGTTAAATTAGGCACAACTACAACCAACTCCAGCGGAAAAAGCACCTTTATAGTGCCAGACATCAAGAGCATTAAACCAGATTCCACAGGAATGTATAATATAACCGTTTCCTTTAAAGGTGATAATCTATATAAACGTGCCTCTAAAAGCATAAGTTATAAGGACGCCACCATTGAGGCTAAAATCACAACCATCGACAGTATAAATTATATTACAGCAACCCTTAAAGATACAGCCACTGATAGTTTGCTTTATAAACAATTATTGAATGTTTCTGTTCAACGATTATTTAAGCTTTTACCTATTGGTAAGGAATTTAATTTTACTGATGAAAATGGCACAATTGTTGTTCCAATAGAAGAAGGGATCCCTGGTATTGGAGGCATACTAACGTTTGAAGTGACTCTTAAAGAAAGTGATGACTACGGAACAGTTAAAGCATTGGTTAGTGCCCCTCTAGGAGTTCCTATCGTTGAAGAGTCCACTTATGATAAAAGAACAATGTGGTCTCCAAAAAACAAAACACCATTATTCTTGCTAATAGCTCCTAATTTATTTATTTTTGCTATATGGGGAATTATTATTTATCTTATTATAACCTTATTTAAAATTTCGAAATCCAATTAAAATTTAAAACACATGAAAACAGTTAAAATATTTACATTGATAGGGGCGTTTTCCTTTATTTTCTTCTCGTTTACGGCAAGCATGCAAGATGAATGGGTTGTGCCTGCAAAATATGAAAACATGAAAAACCCAATCCCCGCTAAACAAGATGCTGCTATTGGAAAATCACTGTATGATAAACATTGTAAATCTTGTCATGGCAAAGAAGGTTATGGGGATGGTCCGAAGGCAGACGAGCAAAACGGTGATTTAGGCGATTTTTCCACTGCAAAATTTCAAGCGCAAAGCGATGGGGCATTATTTTATAAAACATCGATTGGGCGAGATGACATGCCAGAGTTTACACAAAAAATGCCAGATGATGAAGACAGATGGCTAGTTGTAAATTATATGAGAACCTTAAAAGAGTAGTATTAACTACAAAAAGCCAAAAAAGCCCGCAAAATTTTGCGGGCTTTTTTGGCTTTTGTACAAACGAAATAATAAAATTGAATGTCCGTGATTTGTCATAAGTCTGAAAATATAATAATTTTGTCATTCCTGTACAACTAATTATTTCCCGTTGTTCATTCTTCTCTTTTTCGTCATTGCGAACACAGTG
>TARA_R110001592_G_scaffold53784_7_pt1 | contig 12285 bp, 7 predicted proteins | sample TARA_R110001592 | Tara Oceans TARA_R110001592 (sample SAMEA4398387) | marine metagenome | biome: Polar Biome; feature: [SRF] surface water layer (ENVO:00010504); material: water (ENVO:00002006), including particulate matter (ENVO:01000060) such as... | depth 5 m
ACAGAGCCACCAGCAACATAACCGCTGCTACCGCCCTTGCAGCCCACCTGCCTGGGCGGTTCGTCGCCATCTGCGCAAGCGCAGGCAGGAGCATGATTAACGCCAGAGAATCACGCATACGCAGGAACCCGCTGATGGCGGACACGCCCTGATCCTCACCGCCCGCAAGCCAGGAGTGAAGCAAACTATAGACACACAGGGCAGCAACACCTGAAGCGGGTAACAATCGCCACCAGACGGATCGGCTCAAAGAGCCCAGCAACATCGCACCGAGAAGGATCGACAACAGAGCGCTGTCGGGGAGTAACAGGACGCTGGCTAGTCCAGGGTCGGTTTGCAGGAAGAAATCGACCCCGGAAAAAATACCCAGCATAACCAGCCCGCAGCCAAGCATGAATACATAGGTCTGAATGAGAATGACACGGGTAATCAAGGACGTTGCCTAAGGGTGACACTGGAATTATCAGTACTCGGCCGCGTAGGCAGCAGCCAGTCCAGGGCGGACGACTTTCTCATTTTTATACTCCGCGTTATGCGGCGCCGAAATCATGACGCCATATTTCTGCAATGTACCAAAATGCTATCAAACCCCGCCATCACTCATTTCGAGTAGTTACTCTATTCTCCTACTTGAACGCCTCAAGCATGCGGCCCATCGCTTGATGAATAGCACTAACGGCCTTCAAAGGACGGACCATCACTTTGAAATCGATGATCTGACCAGCATCGTTCCACTCGATCATATCCACACCGTTGACCGTTACACCCTCAATTTCTGTCTGAAATTCCAGCACTGCATGTTGGCCCTGAACGACCTCACGCAGATAAACAAAATGCCCCGGCTCGTTAAGGACTTTCATTGCGGCCATGAGGTACAACCGCGTTATTTTCTTGCCAACCTGCGGCGTGTGCACAACGGGCGAATGAAATACCACGTCGTCGGCGAGCAGGCTGTCGAGTTTGGCAGGATCCTGATTGCGCACAACATCGTGCCATTGTTCTACTACCTGACTCATGGTGTATTCCTTTTATTTGTTATTGTAAAAACCGCTTATGGCGCATCTTCACCGTCATTGAGCTCAATCGATTCCCGTTGCTGATCGGCCCAAAGCCGAGCGTAGGCTCCCTTGGCAGCCAACAATTCACTGTGACTGCCCTGCTCCACAACACGACCTTGATCCAACACCAGTATACGCTCGGCATGCACGATGGTAGAGAGACGGTGGGCTATCGCCAAAGTGGTACGTTTGCTGGCAACCACATTAAGCGCATCGAGAATCAGGCGCTCGGCATGGGTGTCCAGTGAGGATGTGGCTTCATCAAGAATCAGAATAGGCGGATCCTTGAGCAGCACACGGGCTATCGCGATGCGTTGTTTCTCACCACCGGACAATTTCAGGCCCCGCTCGCCAACCTGAGTAGCCAGTCCATCCGGCAAGCGTTTGATCAGATCCTCCAGTTGCGCCATTTTCACCGCAGCCCAGATTTGCTCTTCACTTGCACCCGGCTTGCCATAAGCGATGTTGTAGCCGATAGAATCATTGAACAGCACGGTATCCTGAGGAACCACGCCTATAGCCCTACGCAGACTGTCCTGGGTCACACTTCGAATATCCTGACCGTCGATCCGGATGCTTCCGGCGCCTACGTCATAAAACCGAAACAGCAGTCGCGCCAGCGTCGACTTGCCCGCGCCACTTGGTCCAACGATTGCCAGCGTATGACCTGCCGGCACCGACAGACTCACGCCTTGCAAAATGGCCCGCTCAGGGTGATAGGCGTGCTCAACGCAATCGAACTCAATGCCACCGCCCACGACCCTCAGTTCTCCGGCATCCGGCGCATCAGCGACCTTGACCGGCGCCTCCAACAGGCCGAACAGGCGCTCGATATTAGTCAGTGCCTCACGAATTTCACGGTAAATGAATCCCAGAAATCCCAGGGGTATAAACAGCTGTAACATGTACGCATTGATCATCACCAGCTCGCCCAGCGTCATATCGCCAGCCGCTACCTGATTGGCCGCCATCACCATCATCAGCGTCACAGAGCCGGCAATAATCAGTGCCTGTCCGGAGTTCAACGCCGCCAAGGACAAACGGTTCTTCATCCGCGCAGCTTCCCAGCTCTCCAGATGACGATCATATTCGTCTGCTTCGAACCGCTCGTTACCAAAGTACTTGACCGTTTCGTAGTTGAGAAGACTGTCCACTGCTCGCGTATTGGAGCTGTTATCCAGTTTGTTGCTTTCACGCACGAACCTATTGCGCCACTCGGTACACCAGATTGAAAAAACGCCGTAGAGCAACACTGAGCCGAGTACGGTTAGCGCATACATAGGACTGAAGTTGATCAGCAAAATCACTGAAATCAGACCGATCTCGAGGAGCGTCGGAAGGATATTGAACACCATGAATCGCAGCAGGAAGCTGATACCACTGGTACCACGCTCAATATCACGCGCCAGTCCACCGGTGCGCCGCGACAGGTGAAAGCCCAGATCAAGCCGATGAAGATGCTCAAATACCCGCAGCGATACGCGCCGCATGGCCCGTTCAGCTACGCGCGCAAAGACCGCGTCGCGCAACTCGGAAAAGAACACCGAGCCAAAGCGCAGTAACCCGTAGCCGACCAGTAAGGCCACCGGCACCAACACGAGGGCGTCGGCGGGATTCTCGAAGTGATCAACAATCAGCTTCAGCGACCAGGGCACTGCCACGCCAGCCAGCTTGGCCAATATCAGGAAACCCATAGCCAAGGCGACACGGCCGCGAAACTCGGTGAGGTAAGGAATCAGGCTGGTGATAATGCGCCAGTTGACCGGCCCGCCGTTATATTGACTATCTGTATTGGGACGCACGCGTTTCCTCGCAGGTTTTCGTTAGAGAAGAAGAATAAAGCCGGAGTCCCGTGAGGGAACTCCGGCTTCGATCAAACCAGCGAACTGATCAGGAGACTCAATCTTCGCGGGGGATCGGATCGCGATTGACGTCCCAGCCCACCAGCAAAATGGTCGCCAGCACACCAAATAGCAGTCCGACCCAGGGCTCGAAAAACGCCAAACCGGCGCCAATCAATAACACAGTACCGCGCGAGGTGTTGTTTTGCGGAATAGCCATGGCCACATAGGCACAGGCGAAACCGGTCAGTACCAGCGTCAAGGACAGGGCAATGCCCAGCAAGGGCTGTAGGCCCGTCAGCAGCGGCAAGATGAAGAACATGATCGGCAGGCCCATCAGGTAATACGAGGCCAGACCGCTGTGCAAACTGTTCATATTCTCTTTGCCCAGCTTCCAGCGCTGCACAATAATCACCTGCACGCCCGTCCACATAGTGCCTTGAGTGGGGAAGAACGGCGCCGTGACACCCATCACCGCATTACGGATCGCCACCGAGATATGCGTGCGGGTGGGATTGATGTCGATATGCTCGTCATGGCGCGCAGTCAGGCCGTCTCGAATAACTTCATTACCGGTCACCATGTCACCGAACAGGATCACATAGGTGATGATGGCCAGCGGAATCCCTTGCAGGAACATTTCCAGACTTGGCCAGCCAATTGCGAAGGGCGACATTTGCGCCCAGGCATCCCCCACGGGCGGAATCAGGATGCCCCACTGAATATTGTAGGTTACCTCGCCCACCATTGGACCCACGAGCGCCGCGATGATAAAGCCGGGCAGCAGACCCAGCGCACCAATGATGGCAAACATCTTGTACTTTAACTTGAGTTTTTGCATTGGCAGCGAAAAAGCGAAGATCAGACACACGGCGCAAGCCAGCGTGATCGCAATCGGTTGTTGCAGCAGAAAACGCTCGGCGTCATCGACAAAGACGCGTTTGAGTGCGGCAATTGCAGCGCCCAGAATGATGCCAGCTTTCAAGGTATCCGGCAGCCAGAGCACAAACTTTTTGCCCAACCCGGTTATGCCCAGAATAAACAACAAAGCAGCAAAGTTGAGCGATAACGCCGTCATGGCCTGCCAGCGCGAAACGGGATCGTCGTAACCACCCAGCACATAGGCCAGAACCAGTGGTAGCGCCGGCGTAATCCAACCCGGCGCATAGGGCTCACCGAATATGATGATTGCAGAGGCAATGATCGCCGAATGGATCATCGATACGGCTACGGCCTCTTCAAAACCAAGCCCAAAAAATTCCATCATCAATGGCACGAGTGCCAGACCGGTCGCTGCAGCCACAAAAAGGCCCTGCATGGCTTCCTGCCAGTAAAAACGGGTGTGGTAAAACGGCACCCGGAAGGTAAACAGACCCCAGCGCCAACCGGGTTGTTCGGGTTTTGACATAGCAGACTCCATGGGCTCGATTTTATTGTTGTTAGACAGGCGCACGTGAAAGGCGCCTGCCCGCGTTGGCGCCATTATGCAGCCACAGCGAATAAATGGGCATAGCTTCCGACGCCTAGAAACAACTGCTTTACAAGACTTCGTAAATAGACTGATACATCACATCAACCACTGCGATGCCCACTTGGCGGCGGCTGCAGCGCAAAACAAGCACAGGCAACAAACGCCACGACGGATACTGCAAACTACTTATCAGTCATCACCGCGGTGAATAGTAATCAAGGGCCGCTCACAGCCCAACCTATTGCGCATCCGCCGCCGCCTCCTCCTGTTCCAGACGCTGCTTCACTGCATCCGGCGAGCTGGTCCCGCGGGCAAGCAAACTGTACAGCAGCGGTATCACGAACAAGGTCAATACCGTCGATACACTCACACCAGAGACCACCACGATGCCGATGACCGACCGGGTCTCAGCCCCCGCTCCGAAGGCGATCACCAGCGGGATCGCCCCGGCTACTGTAGTAGCTCCGGTCATCAGGATCGGACGCAGACGCAAGGTGCTCGATTCAATCAGCGCTTCGTCGAAAGACTTGCCGGCATCACGCAACTGGTTAGCAAATTCAACAATCAGGATACCGTTCTTGGCTGCCAGACCAATCAGCATCACCAAACCTATCTGGCTGTAAAGATTGAGACTGTTATCGGTAATCCATAATCCGAACAACGCGCCGCCTATCGCCACCGGCACACCGAGCATAATGATCAGTGGATGCACAAAACTTTCGAATTGCGCTGCCAACACCAGAAACACCACCAACAATCCCAGCATGAAAACGAACAGCAGCGAGCCGCCAGCCTTGCGCAGATCAAGGGATTGGCCCTTGTAGTCAATAACCAGGGTTTCCGGCAGATACTCGCGGGCCAGTTGTTCAACATGATCCAGCGCATCACCCAGTGCCACACCGTCGGCCAAGGAGGCATCGATGGTGATGGCTCGATTGCGATTGTAACGATTGAGCGTGGTCGACCCCGCGTATTCCTTGATGCTCACCAGGTTGGACAACGGTATCAGCTCACCGGTGGTATCGGATCTGACGTAGATATTCTTCAGCGAACTGACGCTGCGCTGATCCGAGCGCTCACCCTCGAGTATCACGTCGTACTCTTCGCCGTCATCGATGTAGGTCGTCACCCGCCGCGAACCCAGCATGGTTTCCAGGGTACGACCGATATTACTGATATTGACTCCCATGTCAGCTGCGCTGTCATAGTCGATAACAATCTCCAGTTGCGGCTGAGTCTCCTTGTAATCGGAATCAATGTTCACCAGCCCAGGATTATCTTCTGCAATCTTTTCAAGCAGCGTGTCACGCCATTCCGCCAGTTGTTGATAGTCGCCAGCGCCGCCAATCACCAATTGAAAAGGCTGCGACTGGCCACCAGCAAAACCCTGGCGCATGACCGGAAAAGCACGAACACCGCTCAAGTCGGCAAGATCCTTTTGCACATCGCCCATGATCTCCCAGCCACCTCGTCGGCCAGCCCAGTCTTCGAGAACCACAATCACAAGTCCGGTATTGAACGTAGTGACCGTGCCAAAGGAGCGCGGCGCGCGCACCAACAAACGTGTCACTTCGCCCGTCTCTACATACTTCATCATCCGTGACTCGATCTCGTCCATATAATCGGTCATGTATTCGTAGGTCGCGCCTTCTGGGCCGTTAACGATAATGAAAAAGGCACCCCGATCTTCCCGTGGGGTGTATTCCGATGGCAACTGGGTGAACAGCCAGCCAGTGAAACCGAACAGGGCAACCACAGCGAGAAGCGACACCCACTTCCAGTGCAGTACGACTTTCAGCATACGCGCGTACAGCCGCCTACTGGTCACCAGCGTGCTGTCGACCCAGCGGCTCAATCGGTTTTCATCGCCTCGAGATTTGAGCAGCTTTGACGCCAACATCGGGGACAACGTCAATGCTACGAAGCTGGAAAAAGCCACCGCAGCGGCCATGGTCAGAGCAAATTCCGAAAATAACCGGCCAATATCACCCTGCAGAAAAGCAATGGGCACGAACACAGCGATAAGGACCAGTGTGGTAGAGACCACCGCGAACGCTACCTGACGTGACCCTCGGTAAGCTGCCACCAGTGGCGTCTCACCCTCTTCGTCTATGCGCCGCCGGACGTTTTCCAGGACGATGATGGCATCGTCAACGACCAGACCAATAGCCAGTACCAGCGCGAGCAGGGTCAGCAGATTCACCGTAAAACCAAACAACAGCAAAGCGATGAAGGTAGCCGTCATCGATACTGGCACCGTTACGGCCGGAATCAGGATCGCGCGAGGGCTGCCGAGAAACAGAAAAATCGACAGCACTACCAACACCAGCGCAATGCCCAGTGTGGTGTATACCTCCTTTACCGCCCCTTCAATGAATACCGAGCTGTCGAAGCTAGGCAAAATTTCCATGCCTTCTGGCAGGGTGCCGTTCAGCTCCTCAACCAGCGCGAAAGAAACCCGCGACACTTCCAGGGTGTTTGCTGTGGATTGCCGCTCAAGGCCAATACCGACCATCGGCACGGTATTACCGCGAAACAAGTTGCGATCTTCTTCGGTACCGCGCTCCACGCGTGCTACATCGCCCAGGCGCACCAGATAGTTATCCGGTCCACGGGCAATAACCAATCTAGCAAAATCATCTGCAGTCTGGAACGAACGGGCGACCCGGGCAGTAAACTGGCGGCTACGCGATTCGATCGAGCCGGCGGGTAGCTCAACATTTTCTGCACGTAACGACGCCTCCACATCGGCGGCGGTCAGATCACGAGCGGCCAGCGCTTGCCGGTCAAGCCAGACACGCATCGCGTAGCGCTGCGAGCCACCAACTCGAACCCGGGCAACGCCCTCCAGCGTGGAAAAACGGTCTACCAAAAAACGTTCGGCATAGTCAGTCAGTTCGGGCAGGGTCAGTCGATCACTGGTCAGGTTCCACCAGATGATGACTTCCTGGTTGGCATCCAGCTTTTGTACCTCAGGCGGGTCCGCTTCTGCAGGCAGGTCATCCAGGATGCCCGAGACTCGATCGCGAATATCGTTAGCCGCTTCGTTGACATCCTTATTAATGGCAAACCGCACGGTAATTTGCGAGCGACCATCCTGACTCTGCGACTCGATGTACTCGACACCCTCTACCCCGGCAATACGGTCTTCAACGATTTGGGTAATCTGCGAATCAACCACGCTTGCCGCTGCACCGCGATAGTTGGTTTCCACCGTGATAACAGGGGGATCGATATCAGGATATTCACGCAGGGGCAACATACTGAACGCCACCAACCCGAAGATCACCAGCAGCAACGCCAGTACGCTGGCAAACACCGGCCGCTTGACCGAAGTATCGGAAAGAATCATTGCAAAGCTCCGGTGGGATCAGGGGGTGGCGGAAATAACGGCCCGGGGAGAATCACCCGCGTCAAGTTCAGCCTTGATGCTGATCGCCTGTCCGGGTTGCAGACGGAAATTGCCGTGGGTGACCACTTTATCTCCGGCGCCAAGACCCTCGGTAATCTCAACCGATCCGGGTTGACGCAATCCGGTCTGCACTTGCTGCCGACGGACTATAAACCCCTCACCTGCGGACTCAACGACCATCACAAACTGATTACGACCAAGTGGCAACAGGGCTTCCTCGGGAATCATCACTGCCTGACGCGGATCACTGCGCAGATCGACAGTCATCAACATACCCGGTTTGAGACGACCATCGGCATTATCGATGAGAGCACGCACACGGATGGAGCGAGTGATCGGATCTACCTCGTTATCCAGACTGGCTACTTCACCCTTGAACAGCTCGTCTGCGTAGGCGCGACTGGAGGCAACTAACTGCTGTCCGGGAGCAATTTGCCCCATGAGCGTTTCTGGAATACTGAAATCGAGCTTCATTACCGAGTCATCATGCAGCGTAGCGACCGGCATACCGGGCGCCACCAATGTGCCGACGCTGACCTGACGCAAACCAACCACACTGTCAAAAGGCGCACGTATAAGCCGGTCAGCAAGCCGTGCCTGAACTGCCTGCTGCTGAGCACGGGCGATATCCACCGCCCGCGTCCGGTCGTCGAGCTCCTGTCGCGACAAAACGCGACTCTCGACAAGTTGCCTTGCGCGGGACAACTGGCGCTGAGCATCAGCCAGACTGACTTCCGTTTCCTGCATTTGCGCGAGCTGTTCACTGTTAGTCAGTTCAACCAGCACATCCCCTTGCTTGACGCGCTGGCCGTCGTCAAAACGAATACGCGAAATGGTTGCGGTAATGTTCGTGCTGATGACTGCGGTCTCGTTCGCGTAGAGCGTTCCGAGTGCCTCAAGCGGGTTAGCTATCTGCCGGCTTTCAGCGGCCACCACGATTACCGGCAGCGGTTGTGTAGCCTGTTGAGAAAACACGCCCACGGACCAGACGCTGGCCAAGATTGCCAACACCGCCTGCCTGAAATTCACCATCCGCTTCTTCCTGTCGTTAAGGGTTGCCATGCTCGACATCGCTAACATGCATACCCAAGCAAAGAAAAATCAAATGCGCAATCATGCCCAAAAGGATCAGGTTTGCCCACTCTGAACTGCTGCATAATGTGTTAAACAAGCTGTATTACGCGTGTCCCAGCTTACACCGATCCTTTATTCGGTCATGCTGTAGGACAGAAATCGGTGCATGGCATCAAAAGCACGCTCGGCAACAATCGGATTGTACTCAGCCTGACCAGGCATTTTAGCCGTCGGATCAGTGAACGAATGCACTGCCCCACCGTAGCTATTCAATTGCCAGTCGACCTTGGCGTTACGCATCTCTTCGGTAAATACCTGTACCTGCTCTTGGGCCACATAGGGATCATCTGCGCCGTGCAGCACAAGCAACGGGGTACGTATGGCCTTGGCATCCGCCAAATCAGGCGTGTCTAGATTACCGTGAAAAGATACTACACCCTGCACAGGTGTACCTGAGCGGGCCAACTCGAGCACTACACCGCCGCCGAAACAGAAACCGATCGCGCCAATATTATCGACATCAAGAGCGACCGTATCGGCCTGCGTCTTGAATACCTCGAGCGCCATATTGATCCGTTTACGCATCATCTGCCGATCACTTCGCACTACACTCGCTGCCTTGCCTGCCTCGTCGGCATTCTGCGGGCGAATGTCGGTGCCATACATATCGACAACGAAGACCACATACTCGCTGCCCCCGGCACGATAAGCCTTCTTCGCTGCATTCTCAGTCACACCCATCCAGTTGGGCACCATCAGCAGGCCCGGGCGTTTATCTTTGACTGCGTCGTCATATACCAACAGACCCTGGTATGCCTGACCCTCGATTTCATAGGTTATCGGCTTAGTGACCATCTCAGCGTGGGCAATGCCGCCCATACCGAGCGCAGAAGCGATCATCATCGTGGAAAGTGTCTTTTTCATCTGCAGTTCCTTGAACCCGTAATGTATAAGGAGCATAGCGTTTGCCGCTCTCGACAGGGGCCATATCACATCTTGTCAAAAAATATTTATGCACCTAAACAAAAAAGCCCCGTCAGACTGAGCCTGACGGGGCTTGAACACAACGCTGAACTTATTTGCTCAGCTCTACCAGCAATGCGTTCAGACGACGCACATAAGCGCCCGGATCCTGCAGACTCTCACCAGCTGCAAGAGCCGCCTGGTCGAACAGGATGTGACTAAGATCACCAAAGCGGGCTTCGTCCTGCTCCTGGTCAAGCTTTTCCAGCAGCGGGTGCGCCGGATTAATTTCCATAACAGGCTTGGTATCGGGCGCCTTCTGCCCAGTCGCTTCGAGAATCTTGCGCATTTGCAGACCCATACCGTCCTCGGTAACGACGAGGACCGCAGGCGAATCGGTCAAGCGATGTGACACCTTGACGTCATCCACGCTGTCCTTGAGTACTTCCTTGATCCGTTGAACAAGATCAGCCTTGGCCTTGGCCGCCTCTTCCTGCGCCTGCTTGTCTTCCTCGGCATCCAACTTGCCAAGGTCCAGGTCGCCGCGAGCGATATCGACGAAATCCTTGCCCTGATACTCGTTAAGATGGCTCATCAACCATTCATCTATACGGTCGGTCAGCAGCAATACTTCGATGCCTTTCTTGCGGAAGATCTCCAGATGCGGACTGTTCTTGACCTGATTATAGCGCTCACCGGTCAGGTAGTAGATCTTGTCCTGACCTTCCTGCATACGCTCGATATAGGTAGCCAGGCTGACCACTTCGGTATCATCATTCTGCTGGGTTGAGGCAAAACGCAGTAGACCCGCGATCTTTTCACGATTAGCAAAATCTTCCGCGGGTCCTTCCTTCATGACGCTGCCGAAATTTTTCCAGAATGCGGCATATTGCTCAGGCTCTTTCTTGGCCAACTTCTCGAGCATGTCGAGCACGCGCTTGGTCAGAGCAGACTTCATACTGTCGATCGCCGGATCTTTCTGCAGAATTTCTCGGGAAACGTTTAAAGACAGATCGTTGGAATCAACGACACCCTTGATGAATCGCAGATACAGCGGCAGGAACTGTTCCGCTTCATCCATGATGAATACACGCTGTACGTAGAGCTTGAGCCCACGAGGTGCCTCGCGCTGATACAAATCAAAGGGGGCACGGGCAGGGACATACAACAGGCTGGTGTACTCAAGCTTGCCTTCGACCTTATTGTGGCTCCAGCTCAACGGGTTCTCGAAGTCATGGGCAACATGCTTGAAGAACTCCTGGTACTCCTCGTCGCTGATCTCGGTACGTGAGCGGGTCCATAGCGCGCTGGCACGGTTGACCGTCTCCCACTCCAGTTCGGCTACCTGCCCCTCTTCTTCGCCCTGCTTCTGCTTGGGCAGTTCAATGGGTAGCGATATGTGATCGGAGTACTTCTTCACCACATTGCGCAAACGCCAGCCATCGGCGAACTCTGACTCGGCCGCTTTCAGGTGCAATACGATGCGCGAGCCACGCTCAGCCTTTTCCACTGTCTCGATAGTAAAGTCACCCTCACCTGCCGACTCCCAGCGCACACCCAGGGTTTTGTCCGCACCGGCACGACGGGTAAATACCTCAACCTTGTCAGCAACAATAAAGGCGCTATAAAAGCCGACACCAAACTGACCAATCAGACTTGCGTCTTTTTTCTGGTCACCGCTGAGCTGTTGCATGAATGCCGCGGTGCCGGATTTGGCGATGGTGCCCAGGTTCTCGATCACCTCTTCACGGGACATGCCAATGCCATTGTCCTCGATCGTCAGCGTATTGGCTGTCTCATCGGAGCTGATACGAATTACAGTATTAGGCTGATCTTCGAGCAAGTCGGGCTTGGCAATGGCTTCGAAACGCAATTTATCTGATGCGTCGGACGCGTTGGAAATCAGCTCGCGGAGAAAAATCTCCTTGTTCGAATACATCGAATGAATCATCAAATGCAGTAGCTGTTTGACTTCGGTCTGAAATCCGAGCGTTTCCTTATGGGCTTCCACGGTCATCTTCGGTTGTCTCCCTGTAGTTAACAAAGGGCGCGGCATCATGGTCGCGCTGATGAGCACTTAATGGGGACAACCGGAAAAATTTCAAGGCAAACAGATTATTGCGATGATCGGTACCGCACCTGTAGCGCTGCGACATCGGCTGGCTGAAAATGGAAATCCATCTGGTTGGCACCACTGCTTTGCGCTAGGACTATGCGACGGTCTTCGCTGATACCTTTGAGCAGGCCTTCATACCGGCGACCCGCCTGAGTCGTCAACCTCAATTGCTGTCCGGTAAACAGCTGAGGCTCATCCAGCAAGGCAAGCACGCTTACGTCCTGCCACCGGTTCGAAGCCTGCGATCGATTTTCTATCGGTTGTTCTTCTGCCAACGCCGGTAGCGAAGGCGCTGGAACAGCCGGAGCAGATGCAATCTCTGATTGTGCAAGATCAACCAGCCAGGCAGG
>TARA_R110001592_G_scaffold165162_3_pt1 | contig 12282 bp, 20 predicted proteins | sample TARA_R110001592 | Tara Oceans TARA_R110001592 (sample SAMEA4398387) | marine metagenome | biome: Polar Biome; feature: [SRF] surface water layer (ENVO:00010504); material: water (ENVO:00002006), including particulate matter (ENVO:01000060) such as... | depth 5 m
ACCCTACAGTGTGGGGCCGATGGCCCTATAGCGAATACGGTTCAGACGAATGGTCGGCAGAGATGCGTGACCTTGAGATGCGGGAGCGCCAACAATAGTCGAAACCCCTAACGGGGTCTGCGGGATTGCCTACCCGTACTGATGAGACAGGCACCAACACTACAACCAGAGTTGAATAATGAAGAACGGCGAAGAACAGAAGATTAGTGAAGAGATGATCCGCAAGCTCATGACCGAGGGCATCACGATGGAGTGGGCTGATGGTAGAGAGAAGACCATCAGGATCACGGAAAAAGAAGCGGAACAACTCCGCCAAGGAGAAACGGTCCAACTCCACAAACGTCCTGACCCCGACTCCATCATGGGGATCATGAACAACATCAAGAGTCTGTCCGACGAGATCAAAGGAGGTGAGTAATGGAAGCTAACCAACAGGTAAGAAAAGCCTTACGGAATAGCATCTTAGATGCGGTATCCAATGACCCTCAACCCGATTGGCGTGACTCGCTTACGGATGCCCTCGACGCTGTCGACAAGTTCCTTAGTGATGTCTGCGAACAACTTCACTGGATCAACCACGACCTCGACAATGCAGAGGACGCATACGACATTGGAGACATTATGGCTAAGATCACGACTGTCGAAGAACTTATAGAATCGAAAGAAAAGGAATGAGTTGTCACCAAATGTCACAGATCCATTCTGTTGTGGAATGACAGCAGACAACAGGTGTATAGGTGTACAGGTTGCGGCGCCGTTAGAGTCGGTTCTGCCAGGGGGTAGGCATTCCCCGTTGAGTCGCGACCCCATTTTTAATTAGGAGTAAGCAAATGCAAGACATCGGAAAACTTGAAGACGAATGGACAATGGCAAAATTCGCAGCCCGCTACGAGTCGGAGGTCCCAGAAGACTGGCCGAGGTGCGAGTCGTGCAACGAGCCACTCGACGACTCGGAGATGCAGCACACCGGAGACAATAAGCTCTGCAACAACTGCGGAACTGTCTGTGGATGCTGTGACGAAAAAGCCTGGAAAGAAGACATTGAAGACGGCAAGCCACACCACAAAGACATCGAAAGCATCTGCACACAATGTGTTGAAGATGTCTTTCCAGAGGACATCTCACCGTTTCACGGTTCACCAGTGACGAAACGATATGAGATATACGTCACACACAAAGAGGTCACTACCAGTTGCCTAATCATCGAAGCCTCCTCGCCTGAGCAGGCAACAGAGATAGCCCAGGCTTGGCCCTGCGAACAAGTTCAAGACTTAGCTATCACCCAAGTGTACAACGGTTGCGTCGTCGAGAGTGATGAAACCATCGTCACCGATCCTAAAGAGGTGGGTGAAAACAAATGACAACCCTATTCTACAGAGAAGATGTTGCCCTTGTGATGTCTAAGTTCGACGAGGCCTTGGACAAGTACAAGGAAAAGAGCCAAGCCGATGGCGTTTCGTTTGCACAAGAGCGTCGTGCCAGGAAGAAACTAATGTCTGATCTTATCGCGCTGGCAGAAAAGCTTGCCGACATCAGACTCGAAGAACAAGAAGGAGATTGAAATGTCGAAGGTATCCGTTGAAGATGCTGTCGTAAAAGGGGGTGGACATTATCTCCACCCAGACTTTGTGACCAAGCATAGCGAGGTTCTGAAAAGAATAGGCAGAGAACTTAGGCTGCCAAACCCAGAGTACCGTCAGGCAATGGCGCTTAGGGATAGAGGTAAGTATGTCGAGTTGCCTGACCAGTGGGTGCTTGCCATTCAGCGGTTACCTATTGCCCACCCATGGGGCAACGGCTTGCAGATCCCAAGGGCGGTCAAGCTAAACATTCATGGGGCGAAGACTTACGACAAGACCTCCTTCCCTCCTGGAGAGAAGCTTAGCCTTGCGGAACACATCGAGTTGCGTGACTATCAGAACCATTCGATAGCCAACTTCAAACACGAGACCCAAGGTGTAGTGATTGCTCCCTGCGGTGCGGGTAAGACAACCATTGGCATAGGCGCCATCGCAGCAATCGATACGCCAGCGCTCATCCTTGTCCACACCCTTGACCTGGCGAGGCAGTGGGCAGATCGTGTAAAACAGCAATTGAACTTCGAGGCATCAATCGTTGGCGGCGGAACGAACGATTTAGAAAAGGGTAAGTCGAACCGTGTAGTCATCGCCACGTTCCAGACAATCTGTCGATGGATGTGGAGCGAGCGGTATGACTTTGCAAAGCAGTTTGGTTTGCTCATTGTAGATGAGTGTCATCATGTTCCAGCCAATACATTCTGTGAAGCGTTGATGACGATGCCGCAGAAGTACCGACTTGGTTTGACGGCTACACCTGAGAGGCCGGACGGTCTCACCAACCTGCTGCACTGGCACATGGGCAAGGTGCTGTTTGAGATTACGACACAGGACCTTGTAAACCGTGGTCTTGTTAGTCGACCAGTCATCCGGCAGGTGCGAACAGGGTGGTCGATTCCAGGGGATGAAAGGCCAGAATGGACGACCATTGTATCCCAGATGTGTGGCGATGATCACCGCACTCAGTTCATCCTTGACCAAGTTGACATCCTGGTTCGGAACGAGGGCAGACAGGTTCTTGTCCTTTCCGACCGTGTTGCGCATTGCGAACAAATGGCAGAGGAGCTACGGGGAGAGGGCCTTCGCGCTTCCGCGCTGGTTGGGAAAGTATCAAAGACCAAACGCGCCAAGATTCTGGCGGCGGCTGACAAACGAGAAATCGATGTCATCTTCGCCACTTGCTTGGCAGACGAGGGATTAGATCTCCCCGGTCTTGATACAGTCTTCCTCACTGTCCCTACCAAAGCGCTTGGCAGGGTTCAGCAAAGGATAGGCAGGATCATGCGGATTAGGGAAGGCAAGAAGACTCCGGTCGTTTACGACCTTATTGACAACGAACCATTCTTTTTAGCAATGGCCAATAAACGGGCCAAACTTTACCGCTCGCTTGGATGCGAGTTCGAGGAAAGAAAATGAGAAAACCAGCATTCACAAACAAAGTAAACAGGGGCTTGACCAAGATTCTCAAGCATAGCGATAACCTTTATAAACAAACGGTTGAGCTATCAGAAGATCTTGATGCAAAGGATCGTTCAGACATCCGAACTGCAATCAAATGGATGAATGGTCAACGCGATTGGTATAACGACCGATAGCTTAAGCCTAAGTGATTTCTTGTCTCACTTGGTTATCCGCACGGGGAGGCACAGCGGTGGCTGTATCAGGTGCCTCATCTTTGGAGATTGAATGGCAAACAGAATCATATCAATCGAGTGTGAAGCCGAGGAGTGTATCGAGCCGGGAGTTGTCTACTATAAAAGTAGAAGCAAAGGTTTGATGACCGTCTGCCTAAAGTGTGCAGGCATAGAATCTATAGCTGAGTATCTGCAAGAAAAGTTTTTGGTAGAGAACAAGATGAACAAACAACAGGAGCAAGCATGAGTAGTGGAATTATTTTTTGGATAGCCTTCGCGGCACTTTGTACACGAGCAATCGGTAACGACTGGAGACAAGACTAATGATCAATAAAGCAATCTTAATAGGTAACCTTGGGCGAGACCCTGAAGCCAAACCAACCCAGAACAGCACGGTGTGCAGCTTCAGCATTGCCACAAACGAGCGACGTAAAGATCGTGACGGCAACTGGGGTGATCACACTGAGTGGCACAACATAGTCTGCTGGGGAAAGACGGCAGAAAACGTCGCGAAGTATTGCCAGAAGGGCAAGCAGGTCTACGTCGAGGGGCGGATTCAAACTCGCAAGTGGCAAGACAAAGAAGGAAACGACAAGTACACAACCGAGATTGTTGCCGACCAAGTAAAGTTTATGAGCGACAGGGGTCAGGCCCAGCAAAGTACGCGCAAAGCCTCAAGCGATCCTGTCGATGACTTCATGGATCACATTGTCTAATGGAGAAACAGAACGGAACATCGTGGAAAGTAATCCACTCAAGCAAGAACGACTGTTGGAGGACGCCACCAAGGCTCTTTAATTTACTCGATACTGAGTTCAACTTCGGGCTTGATGCGGCTGCCACAATAAACAGCAAACTGTGCGAACGTTACATGGGACCAGACCATCGTGCTGAGTCATGCAGGGATGCGCTTAGTGCGAGTTGGCACTCGTCGAATGCTGTGTTCTGCAATCCTCCCTATGGAAGAAAGGTAGGTAGGTGGGTTGAAAAAGCCTGGAAAGAATCACGCGATATGAAGTCGACAGTTGTTGTCCTTGTCATGTCTTGCACCGATACAGCATGGTGGCACGACTACGCAATGAAGGCAGATGAGATTCGTCTACTTAGGGGGAGGGTACGCTTTCTAAGAGAAGATGGAAGCAAAGCTGCCGCAGCACCTAAGGGTTCCGCTATCCTTGTTTTCAGGGGGTATGTGCCTCCTGAAGGGTGGCCAGGAGGACCAAGGTTTGTCTGTTGGGATACAAAGTGAATACTCTTTTGGCCATCATTCATAAACCGATTTCATTGAAGTGTTTGCAGTGTGTGAGTGGTGGCCTAACCTTTCCTGAGATGGCGGGAACAATAAATACTATGGGCCAGACAGTCTTGGGCATTTTTTGTACGGGCCCCGCCATCTCTATTCCCAACAGAAGAAAGAACTGATGAAGACAACAAAGAAACGAATGAATGAATACAGGTTCCAACTCCAAATTATTGGGCTTGGTGAAGATGAAGATGAAGCACTCAACTGGGCACTACAACAACTTGGAGAAAAGAACACCGATGTTCTCGAAGGTGAGATTGTGTTTGAGATGATTGGGGACGAAGAATACTTTGATTCCGATACCTCTATTAAGCCTGACGAGTGGGTAACTGTAATACCGGAGGCATAGATGGAAAGAATAGATACAACACCCGCAGTAAGGGAACTGTTTGAAGCGATTGGTGGCGGGTTCAGACCTGTAGCCGAGATCTTAAAAATCAGTCACACAACCTTGTGGGGTACGGTTACGAGAAACAGACCGCCTGTTTCTTTAGACACGCTGGCAAAGCTGGCATCAAAAGCAAAGGAAGAGACTGGTATCCATCTGGAGTTTTCAGTCAGGCCAGGAGAAAGATTCGAGTACAAGATTACTAAATGAAAGTTTTAGCTTTGGGCTTGATCAGCCCAGTCCCACACGTTGGGGCTCCCCCAGGTTCCTGGTGCTTGCACCAGGGGCCGCACGGGAAGGCAAGTGGGAGCAATGATGTGGATACAAAAAGCTAAATGCACGCCGCTACAAGTGGCGGCAAAGAAGCTGGGACTAACAGTAAAGAAAGGAAATTCAGTTTCTCCCTGCCCGACATGCGGAGCAATTTATCGTGGAAGCGAGGACAAGCGAGGCCCTATTGGTATGAATGGTGCGGGCACTGCATGGCAATGTCATGCGTGCGGAAAGCGAGGCGACGTTGTTGACCTTGTGTCTTATGCCTTGTTCGACCGAAAGCTTAGGGAGATGAGCGACGAGCAGAAGCGTAAAGTCCGAGATTGGTTTGAGGGCACTGGGTTTATCAAACAGTATGAGAATACGGAGCCTGTGACGCACATACCTAAGAGGCCAAGCCCTGAACAGGTTGCTTCCTTATGGAAGGCTTCAACGCCCCTTCCTCAAATGAATGGATGTCAAGAAGACCAAATGGTTCGAGACTTCTTGAGCTTTAGGAAGTTTGACCTGGACCTTCTCGCCCAGACAGGAATGGTAAAAGCTATTCCTTTGAGGAGCCAATACAACTGGCCAGCATGGTGGCCTGCATCATGGTCCCCAGTCTGGAGGCTTGTGACCCCTGCGTTCGAGATCAATGGGAAAGTTGCAAGCCTGCACGCCCGCGCCGTATCCAGCAATGGCATTAAGCCTAAGAGCAGATGGCCAAAGGGGTGTGAGGCGAACGGTCTTTTGCTTGCAAACAAGCAGGGGGTAAGGCTGTTGAGGGGTAAACAGGAAGGAGAGTTGGAAGCTCTATTAATATGTGAGGGGATAACGGATCTTTTTCGGGCATCATCTGCAGCGATTCATGAGAAGATGAACGTTGCTATCCTTGCAGGAACCTCTGGTTCCTTTTCTCGAATAAATAAAATATCAATACCGGACAATCTGGACATTGTCGTCTGTACAGATCCAGACCAGGCCGGTGACGCCTATGCTGAAACTATTAAGAAGAACCTGTGCGGTAAGAAAGTTTACCGGATGAAGCTGGAGAAGTAAGTTGCCTGATTTAGATACTGCAATTGCTGGTGGTAAAACGTTGCGAGGGCTTGTGAAGCAAGCAGTCAAGGACGGTAAGGCCAAGAAACCGTCCAAGGGTGGGGCTCAGCGCGACGTTATGTCTATGCTCAACTCATACACGACAAAGAACGGGGAGGTAGTGGTGCGACCGACCCGTCGCAACATCCATTTGATCCTAAGCCACGACACGAGACTCAAAGGAAAGATTTGGGAGGATCAATTCAAAGGCATCATGATGCGAGCCGACCAGGAGTACAAGGATACCGATGACACTAAAATCCAGATGTGGATGGATGCTGTCTACGGAATGCGTGTCTCTACGTCGTCCGTTGCAGAAGTTGCTCGACTTGTTGGGGAAGAGAACGCAATAAATCCACTAACCGACTGGCTCAACTCTTTGCCATGGGATGGAGTTGAAAGGCTAAGCTCCTGGCTTGTGCAGGGTGTCGGTGCTGATGACATCTCTTTGAACCGTGACATGGGGCGAAGGTGGATGATCTCTGCGGTAGCCAGGGCCATGCGTCCGGGATGTAAGGCGGACTGCTGTTTGATCCTTTATGGCCCACAAGGCGCACGCAAGAGCACAACGTTTCAAATCCTTGCTGGTGATGAATACTTCTGCGATACGCCTATGGATATTGGATCACCGAATGCATACAGCCAGATTAGGCGTGCCTGGATTTATGAGATAGCCGAGCTTGATTCAATCCGAAAGAGAGCCAACAGCAGAACCAAAGCTTTCCTATCGGCGGGCTTCGACACATACCGACCGGCGTATGGTCGCCATTCGGTAACTGTAAAAAGGCATTGCGTATTCTGTGGAACAACTAATGAGGAGTCATTCATTTCTGACAACACAGGTAGCCGAAGGTTCTGGCCCGTGAAGATCGGAAAGGTCAATGTAGAGTGGCTTATCCAAAACCGAGAACAGTTGTGGGCTGAAGCTGTATCAGCATTTAAGGCAGGGGAAACCTGGTGGCTTGACGGTCGGCACGAGACAGACCTTAAGAAGGTTTCTGAGGACTTCAAAGAGACGGACCCTTGGCAGCCTATGGTTGAAGAGTGGCTGATCTCCAGAAACGAATTGTCTGTACCGGAAATCATGTCCAGCGCACTGAGTCTTGATTCAAACCAGATGACAAAGTTTTCTCAGATGAGAGTGTCAGACATTCTTAGAGACCTTGGGTGGAGGCGAAAGAGGATTAGCAAAAACAACAAGCGCGTCTACCTATGGATTCGCCCAGAGGTCCTGGCTTTCCCCAAGCCAATCGACCCCAACAATGATTCTAAGGAGTAAGCATGCAAGAATCTGATGAGTTGACTATCGAACTGTTTCTTACCAATGAGGAGCAGTTTGACTATCTAAAAAACCACACACCACCAAGACTAAGACCAGCTTCTTGGGACGATATATCTGAGCTTTCTCCAGCAGACAAAAGCGAATTGCTACACATCGCAACACTTCTTCAAGAGTTCGAAAGCTCGCACAGGGCCAATATGTTGATGGCTATTGGTGCGGAGATGATCCTTTGCTGCAAAGGTGAACTGATTAGCTTGACAGAGAAATACACGGATCGTTCTTTCATCATGGTTGATGTGGCTGCTTACATTAGCAAGATGGAAGACTCCAACAGCGGGGTTCCTTCCAAAGAGGACTTGCTTCTGGTTCAAGAATGGATTGCCCTGTCACCGTACAATCTGTACATGATGGCCCAAGATCTTATTTCAAAGATTGATTTGTTCTTCTCGGAAAGCTTTTTAAACATAGCGAGCGGAAGGGGCTTCGACACTAAGAGAGAAAGAAAGCTAAAAAGAATCTGGGAAACAAAGGTCTCAGAATGGGCTGTCCAAGCAAGGCAAAGGGTTCGCAAAGGAAACCTTTCTTTTGTACCCAGCCCATTCGAGGGAAGCTTTATTTCTTTTTAGCCGGAGCTTTCTTCTTGGCAGTGGCCTTCTTTTTCTTAGCAGGAGCTTTCTTTTTCTTAGCAGGAGCTTTTTTAATCACGACCTTGTCATCCTTGGTGCCAAGAATATTGTCCGGCCCAGCCGACACCTCGGCTTGCAAGACACCGACAGTAGCCTTCACCGGCCCTTGTGATTTCTGTTCCAGCCAATCAATGTGATTAAAGAGACGGTTTATGACACGGGCCATATCTCCTTCTTTTTTCCAACCACCATTACGAATATAGGATAAAAAATTTGGATCAATCTGTTGCATTTGAAACCTCCAATCAGTTTCTTATTTGTGGATGTAGTCCGGGCCATTCTCTCACAGACACAGAACCACCAGTTGCTTTTTCAATAGACAAGGCCAGTGCCAAAGATGGAACTCTCCTGCCTTTTTCAAGTTCTCTTAGATGCGCAATTGTGATCGTAACACCGAAACAAGACATTCTTTTGTTCAAGTAATCAACGAAAAGCACCCTTGTGCTCGAGCCAGGTAGACTCTTTCTGTAATCTTCACAACGCATATAAAACACTCTTGCATAAGAAAATACTAAAGTTTCAATGGTTTGTCGATAAGATTGTGCTCATCTACTGTCAACTCTTGACATACACTACAACCGTGAATAAGGATTAATACATGAACGAGCAAAGAGAAGAATGGCTAAGGGAGAGGAAACGGGGTCTTGGCGGGACCGATGTTGCCTGTATTGTCTGTGCATCTGCTGAACCCTCCCAGAAGGTAGGGTGCTTTGAAAAGAGCGAGTTCGCGCTTTGGGCAGACAAGACTGGGATGCAGGTAGAGTCGGACACCCAGGACGACCAGGTCGCATTGCGCGGCAACATGATGGAGAAGTACGTCTGTGAGATGTACTTACACAAGATCGGTTTGGGAGCCGAGCTTGTGGATAGCGGTCTGATCTGGCACCCGAATAATAAGAGGATATTCGGGACGCCAGACAGGCTTGTTAAAATCAATGGCACAACGTTTGGCATGGACGCAAAGACCCGTCGCTTTAGAAAGGGCTGGGGTGCCGATGGCAGCAAGGACATTCCTCTTGATGTGGAAGTTCAGATGCGAGTCTACATGGAGATTGTAGATGCACCCTATTGGGATATTGCGACATTCTTTGGGCTCGATGATTTGAGAATATATCGAATCGAAAGAGACAAGGAGCTTGGCAAGAGCATTATTGATCTCGCCAACAACTGGTGGGAAAAACACGTTGTTGCTAATGAGCCGCCACCACCAGACGGCAGCGACAAGGCTAAAAAAATCTTAGGGCTAATGCATCAACGGCCAGACCCTGATGTGTTTGTAGAGGCTTCTAAGGCCGACAAAGAAATAAGAGATGAACTGTTAGAGATAAAGAAGAAGCAAGCTGAGCTTAAGAAACAGAAAGGCCTGCTCGAGAACACGCTGAGATCTCGTATTGGCGATGCAGTAGGAATCGCTGGCGTTGCTACTTGGAAGCAGAACAGGGCTTCGCAAGTGTTTGACAAGGCCTCTTTCCACAGAGACAACCCGGACTTATATGATAAGTACGTTCAAGAAAAACCCGGACCAAGGGTTCTTCGACTATTAGGAGTAAGCAAATGAGCAATGAACTTTCACCCGTAAAAACCCTGGGCACTTACCTGGAGCAAAAAAAAGGCGTCCTTAGAAGGATTGCCCCAGAAGGAACTGATGTAGACAAGATTGTTTCTTTGGCTATGTTTGAGGCAGCTAAGAATGAGAGGCTGCTTCAGTGCTCTCCTCAGTCGGTATACATGGCATTAGCGAAAGCATGTCAACTCAATCTTGTCGCAGGCGGTGTGCTTCACCGAGCCCACATGGTTCCTATCTGGAACAGCAAGAAGAAGACACACGATGCCGAGCTATGGATTGACTACACCGGGCTGATGGAGCTTGTCCGCCGATCTGGTGAGATTGCAAACTTTGTCGCAAGGGTTGTTCATGAAGGAGAAGACTTCGAACACTACTTTGATCTTGAAGACGGTGAAGTCCTTCGACACAAGCCAAGCTACGATGGAGATGTTGGGGCGCCAAAGCTTGCGTATGCTGTTTGTTTTTTCAAAGACGGGCAGAGACAGGTTGAAGTTATGCGTAAGGATCAAATTGAAAAGATTCGGGACAACTCTCGCAGTGGCGGTAATGGGCCTTGGAAAACACACACCGAGGAAATGTGGCGCAAAACGGTTATTCGTCGCATTTGCAAGTACCTTCCACTAACTGCTGAGGCTAAGACGGTTCTTGAACATGATACGAGCGCAGACATTACCGGGAAATCCCAAGAGCTTTTTATCCCAAAGCCTGTGTTAGATGACTTAAAGAAAGAAGCCAATACAGAACGCCTTGTCAACATGGAAGCAATTGACGTTGACGCTGAACTTGTTGATACAACCAAGAAACCTAAACGTCGTAAAACTAAGAGCAAAGCAGCAGAGGTATTAAGTCAATCGGACTTTAGCTCCGCAGAAGACGACTTTGTTTTAGAATAGAAAGGGAGATCCAATGGGACTTTTTAGTCAGTTAGAAGATGAGAAAAGGTCAAAACGACCAACAACAGCCAAGAAAGACAACCTCGGTGTCGAAAAAGAAGACATGATTCATCAGGCATCCGAGTTGCTTTCGCTTGTTCGGCAAGTGTTAGATCTTAATCAGATCGATGCCAAGTCAAGAAAGCTCTGGAAGGACAATAGAGCGCGATTGAAGGATGCTAAATGGCAACTGCACAACTCACTTGGAAATGTGAGCCAGGCTATCTTTACCAATCAAATCGGCATGTGCCTGGAAGGAATGGCAAAGAACATTCGACAGTCACAACCAAACGGGGACTGGCGAGTTTCTGAATATGAAGTCGATATCAAAAAAGATGCTGGCGGCGACGAGTGTGTAATGCTTGTTGTGAAGTGGGTCGATGCATCTAATATGGAAGACCTGCAATATAGCAACGGTGTTCCTGCCATGAACATCAACATTAAGAATGGTGGCTTAAGCAAAGAAGCCATCGAAGCTCTCACATCTAAAAGCGAGTCGAGTAGCGACGAAGAGTTAAAGTCTTTACTCAAAAGCCTGATCGGAGTGATGGCCCAGAACGCTTCTGTGCCGGCTGTACAAAATGAAGAAACCACTGATAAAAAGATTTAGTGGTATTCTTTTAGTGCAGTCTCCCAGGTTGCTTTGAGATAAAGCCTCGTCGAAAAACCGGCGGGGCTTTTCTTATGCGCCTTCTTCAGCGCTTTTTTCTTCTGGCGCCTTTTCTGCTGGAGCCTCTTCTGCTGGGGCTTCGGCCTCTTCAGTAGGGGCAACTTCGTCTGAGCCCATAAGTTGGCAGGTGCCAAGCGTAGTCGTCACAACGAGGGCTCCGCCGACCATAGCGACCTTAGGGTTGAGGCTTTTCCAAAATTCTTTTAACTTTTCCATGATTCATCCTTTGATTCAAGCCATGCTCGAATGCTATCTGAGTCTACGTTTAACCTAACAGCATGAACTGCGAGTTTAGATTCGATCCGAGACTTCCATGTCTGGGTAGTTTTGTCTTTCCAATTGGGTCCAGGGTTTGGGATGTCGCGCAAGTTTCCAATGCCACCCCAGCCAGCACCATCAATATTATAATAGCTATTGGACTCGAGGGTTAGAATCTTATCGGTCTCTTGGTCGTGAACCAAAACAATAAGAGAATGGCCGCCTGTTGCGGTGAAGTACTGGATAAGCCAGGGACCATCGCCAGGAGCGGTTGTGCCAATGCCCCAGTCCAAAGCAACCCGAGGGCCGTAGTTTGGTACGTCCAGCGTTTTTTTCTGCATGCCGGTGTTCTGCCAACGAGCCCACTGATCAGAACTCCACTTGGTCTTGAACGCCTGTGAGACCATGAAGGTGGTAAACTGCGTGCAGTTGATGGTTTCATCACCCACAACGCTCGAGTTTAAACGAATGCCGTTCGGTTGAACAGGGGTTTGGGCGCCAACCAGCTTGTAGGTTTGTTCGGACACTTGCGAGAAAAGGTCGACAATAGCCTGCATATCAATGCTTGTAAGCGCTGATGGCTGGGCTTCTTGGCCTTCTAAGGCCGACATGGTGGCAGGACCGACAATCCCATC
>TARA_R110001592_G_scaffold352770_1_pt1 | contig 12278 bp, 9 predicted proteins | sample TARA_R110001592 | Tara Oceans TARA_R110001592 (sample SAMEA4398387) | marine metagenome | biome: Polar Biome; feature: [SRF] surface water layer (ENVO:00010504); material: water (ENVO:00002006), including particulate matter (ENVO:01000060) such as... | depth 5 m
AACCATCTGACATTCATAAAGAAAATTCCTTATCTATGTCAGCCCCTAAATTTTTTTAATCAAGAATTTGTTCGTTCCAGCGATCTGATATAGTAGCTTATGTATGGTGTTTCTGCAGCTTTCCCGAGGTTGCATAGTGAACGATTCCAGTCATTCGAAAAGCGATCTTTTCAATCTAAGACTTTATAAACTAAATCTATGCTGAAAGCACGCTCAAGCGCCAAGTTAAACATTGTTTCCAGAGGTTTCAAGCGGTCTCGGCGTTAAAAATGGCCGACCGACGGGTCATTGACAGTCCACAACCCAGCCCCTTATACATGCGCACCTTTCAAACAAAGGGCGCGTAGCTCAGCGGGAGAGCACTGCCTTCACACGGCAGGGGTCACAGGTTCAATCCCTGTCGCGCCCACCATATCCACCAACGGTTTCGGCAGGTTTTGAACAGGGACGTTTTCGTTCACTGTGCCCAAATTGTGCCCATAGACATTTAACGCCGCGATGGCGCGTTCCTGAAAGTCTGGGGCCAAGTGAGCATAGCGCTGCACCATCGACACGCTTTTGTGCCCAGTCAGGTGCATAACCTCGTATAGCGACACACCTTGCTGCACCAAACGCGATGCAAAGGTATGACGCAGATCGTGAAACCGAATGTCTTGAATGCCCGCTTTCTTGCGCGCATTGCCAAACGATGAATTGGTATCGTGAATGGCCTTGCCGTTATAGGTGAAAATAGTTCCCGATGTTTGCGGGTTAAGGCTGCGCAAAACGGCTTTTGCTCTGTCTGTAAGCCTAATCGTTCGATCTTCACCATTCTTCGTTTTTGTGAAGGTGACGAGGCCCCGCTCCAAATCGACATTCTGCCAATCCAGTCTTAAAAGTTCGGAACGCCTGCCGCCTGTATCGACGGCAAAAGCGATCAGCGGCTTTAAGTGTCTTGCGGATTCTGCAAGAAGCCGTTGTTCCTCGTCGATAGTCAGCCACCGGCACCGCCCCTGTTGCGTCTTGATTTTGGGGAATGGTGGCACGGTCAATATTCGGCCTTCTCGATACGCCTTGTTCATAATCGCCTTCAATGTTGCCAGTTCTTTCTGAACCGTCCCTTGTTTGACTTGTTCAAGACGCGAGTCGGCAAAATCTTGAATGGTGAGCATTTTAATGTCGCTCAAATTCAGGGTGCCGAAGGTGTCGAGAAGCAATTGAAGCCGATAACGTGTGCTGGCCTCATAGCCTTCGGGGTTCTCCCGTTTGCGCTCGGTGCCATAACGAAGAAGGGCGTTACGAAACGGGACTTCGGGTATTGTGCCGAAATGCTGCTCCATGAAGCTCTCCTGTTGCCATTTGGCGGCAAGGGTCTGGGCTAGTCGTTTATCGTCAGTCCCAGTGCTCTTGCGGTGTCGTTGACCGTTCTGGTCTCTCCAATCGACCCAATACTTGGGTGAGCCTTTACGTTTGTAGAGTCGCATAATTGCCGTCTCCTCGTTGTCGAGGTTCGGGCGCTGTCGCAGGACTTAGTATCATTGACGAAGTGAACCATGTCCACCACGTCCCAGCGCCGCAATCGGGGTCCTAGATCGCAATAAGGGATATCGAAGGTGTTGAAGGTGTCGACGGACACACCTAGCCATGCTGCCGCTTCTTCGCGGTTCAAATAGCGCCGGGGCGGTATGGTCGTGTTGATCTTCAATGCTTCGATCTCGATCCAGGGCTAAAAACACTGGAACGGGGATACCCGCATGAAGCCGTCGCCGTCGAATGTCTTTAAAGACGGTTCTTCTTTAAAGGCGGGACCGCTCTTTAAAGAGCGGCGCAATATTATTTCGTTTTGCGAAATCTTCTTTAAAGAACACGGGTCGGTCGATCTCTGCATAATGCACTCCTTAAGCACCGTTTTAAAAACCGCCTTAAGGAAACCCGAACATGAAACGCGCGTCCCGATTCCTTAAGGAAGACTTCCTTTAGGAAACTGCGGGGTCCGTACCGAAGATGTGGAACCGTTCCTTAAGGAAGCGCTTCGCAAAGATGCACGTGCGACCGACGTCTGTCTCACTCGTATACGTACGTATACGTGGCGATTCATGTTTTTTCGACACGTAACGTGTCTTCATGACGTCTGCACAAAATACCAGACAAGCTATGGCATTCTGTCGACGTCAGGGAGATAGACACCAGTGCAATCAACTCTCTATAGTTGTTGAAGACCTCTGGGGAGACACCAAGCACGTGCCGACGCCCGAAGAACAGGCCCGCCAGGTTATTGACGCGCAGTTGGAGTCCGCCGGGTGGGTTATCCAGGATATGGGCGCGTTTAATCGCAACGCGTCATTGGGTGTTGCGGTGCGCGAGTTCCAGTTGCCGAGCGGCGCCTGCGATTACCTTCTGTTTATTGATGGAAAAGCCGCCGGTGTGATCGAAGCGAAGAAACAGGGCGTGACGCTCGGCGGTGTTTCGGATCAATCCGAAAAGTATATGAGCAAGCTGCCCGATCATTTGGCGTGCTGGGCCGATAGCCTGATTTTTGATTACGAAGCGACGGGCGCGGAAACGCTGTTTCGTGATATGCGTGATCCCAAGCCGCGCTCACGGCGGGTGTTTGCATTTCATCGCCCTGAAATGCTGCTGCAATGGTTGAAGCAGGATCATTCACTGCGCGCGCGGCTAACACATATGCCGCCCTTGGATGCGCGCGGCCTTCGCGACTGTCAGTCCGAGGCCATTTCTGATCTTGAAAAATCTCTCGCTAGTGACAAGCCCCGCTCGTTGATCCAAATGGCGACGGGGGCGGGCAAGACGTTTACCGCGTGTACGTTCTGCTACCGACTTATCAAGCACGCCGGTGCGCGTCGCATCCTGTTCTTGGTCGACCGCAACAACCTGGGCGATCAGACCTTGCGCGAGTTTCAGGCATTTCAGCCGCCCGGCACCGGCAATCGTTTTACCGATACGTATATTGTGCAGCAACTGCACGCGCATCGGGTTGATTCCGACGCCAAGGTCGTCATCACCACGATCCAGCGGCTGTATTCCATGCTGCGCGGCCAGGAGATCGACGATGAAGACGAAGAGCAATCCGGCTTCGAGAAATGGCAGACCGAGGATGGCGAGCCGTTGCCGCTTGCCTACAATCCCGACATTCCGATTGAGACCTTTGATTTCATCGTCACCGATGAATGTCATCGGTCTATCTATGGCCTTTGGCGGCAGGTGCTGGAATATTTCGACGCGTCGATCATCGGCCTGACCGCGACGCCGTCCAAGCACACGCTGGGTTTTTTCAATCAAAACTTGGTTGCCGAATACCCTTACGAGCGTTCCGTCGCCGATGGCGTCAACGTCGGCTACGAGGTTTATCGGATTCGTACCCGTGTGACAGAGCAGGGCGGCAAGGTCGAGACCGACGATGCCGGATTCCAAGTGCCGGTCCGTGACAAGCGTACGCGCAAAGTGCGCTACGAAACCCTGGATGCCGATTTGGAATACACCGCCCAGGAACTGGATAAATCCGTCGTGAACCCGAACCAGATCAGGACCGTGCTGCAGACCTATAAGGACCGCGTCTTTACCGAGCTGTTTCCAGAACGCACCGGCGAATGGCTGCCAAAGACTCTGATCTTCGCCAAAGATGACAACCACGCCGAAGAAATCGTCCATGCCGTGCGCGAGGTCTTTGACGAAGGCAATGACTTCGCCAAAAAGATCACATATCGCAACACCGGCGAAAGCCCCAAGGCGTTGATCAAGGGCTTTCGCGTCGACCCATTCCCGCGCGTTGCGGTCACCGTCGATATGATCGCGACGGGCACCGACATCAAACCGGTCGAAGTGCTGATCTTTATGCGCGACGTAAAATCCGAAGGCTATTACGAACAGATGAAGGGGCGCGGCGTGCGCACCATTCCTGATGCCGATTTGCAGGCGGTCACCCCCGATGCCAAGACCAAGACCCGGTTTATTCTGATCGATGCCGTCGGTGTTTCAGAAACCAAAAAGAACGCCAGCCAACCGTTGGAGCGTAAACATTCCGTCAGCTTCGACACCTTGATCGATCAGATCGCTATGGGGCGACGCGATGATGATTCGCTTTCATCCCTGGCGGCACGCCTCGCCGCTCTGGATCGTAAATTGAGCGACGATGACCGTGCTCGCATCGCTGATGTGACCGGCGGCAAGACGCCCCGCGATCTGGCGAACGATCTTTTGGATGCGATTGACCCGGATAAACAACATGCCGCAATCACGGCGCAATACGTTATGCCGACGGCAGCCGAAGAAAAGGCAGTCATTGATGACATGACCGAAGCCGCTTGCCGTCCGTTTGACGATCCGGATGCCCGAAGCCTGCTCAAGGACATTAAGAAAAAGACCGATATTTTCGTTGATGAAATCACCATTGATGAAATGACCGGCGCCGGTTTTGATAAAAAACAGGCCGAAGCCACGATTACCAGTTTCAAGAAATTCATCGAAGACAACCGCGACGAACTGACAGCGCTGCAGATTTTGTATAATCAGCCGCAAGGCCGCCAGCGCCTGACTTATGCTGCGATCCGCGAATTGGTCGCGACCTTGGCCGAACGCCCGCCGCACCTGACCACGGCGACGGTTTGGCAGGCGTATAAACGGCTGGATGCCGCCAAGGTGCGCGGCGCGCCGGTCGATGAACAACTGACCGAGATCGTCAGTCTGGTGCGCTACGCCCTTGGGCAGGCCGACGCGCTTGAGCCATTTGCCGCCATCGTCGAACAGCGCTTTAACCTGTGGATGGGCCGCGAGAAAAAAGCCGGCCGCGACTACTCCCCTGAACAGGAAGACTGGCTCCGCGCCATCGCATCCTTTATAGCTGCAAACGCGGAAATTGCCCCTGGCGATTTCCAGGAAGTGCCGAGCCTCGCCGACCGTGGCGGAATCCTCCAGGCACGCAAAATACTGGGGCCAAACTTGAACGATTTACTGGATGACCTACACGGGGCTTTGGTGGCGTGATGGGGAAGTTGCCGAGTAATTGGGAATTTCCCGCGATCCAGTCTATTGCGGAAACCATATTTGGGCAGTCGCCTCCATCTTCCTCATACAATACTGAAGGTGATGGACTTCCATTTTTTCAGGGTAAGACAGAATTTGGAGAAAAGCACCCGATTGCTAAAAAATGGTGCACCGAACCGACGAGAGAGGCGCAGCCAGGGGATATCCTTATCTCCGTGCGGGCCCCTGTCGGTCCGACGAATGTCGCCGACCGACATTGCGCAATCGGGCGAGGCCTAGCTGCAATTCGACCACTTATTGAGCCAAGTTATGTCCGTTATTGGCTGAAGTTAAGTGAGCAAGCACTAGCAGCAAAGGGAACGGGAACAACATTTAGCGCTATTACTAAAAGTGTATTGAATAGCCATTGTGTTCCGTGCGCCCCACTTAACGAACAACACCGTATCGTCGAAAAGATCGAGACGTTATTTGCGCGGTTGGATAAGGGGGAAGAGGCGTTGCGGGCGGTGCAGAAGCTTCTCGGCCGCTATCGCCAGTCCGTCCTCAAGGCCGCCGTCACGGGCCACTTCAATATTGATGGGAATGTATCCTGGGAAGATGTTCTGCTTGGCGATTTGTTGGAGGATATTCGTTATGGGACAGCCAAAAAATGTCGTCCCGATGCCGATGGTGTAGCGGTCTTACGAATCCCAAATGTCGTGCGCGGTGAGATTGATCTAAATGATCTTAAATTCACACAGCTTGAAGAACGGGAAATTGAAAACCTCAGCCTGAGAGAAGGCGATTTATTGATCGTTCGTTCTAACGGAAGTGCAAATCTGGTGGGCCGTGGCGCTGTCGTCAATGAAGAGGCTGTGGGCCTTGCGTTCGCAGGATACCTTATCCGTGTGCGTGTGAATAAAGAGCGACTTTTGCCTGATTTTCTAAGTTTGGTTCTGGCTTCGCCCGAGACACGAGCAAAGATTGAACGACAGGCACGCTCGACCAGCGGCGTTCACAACATCAACAGTGGTGAGATTAAGGCAATCGCTTTTGATCTACCACCTATCAAAATCCAAGCCAACATAATTGAGTGTGTCGATGAGCATATGAGTAAACTCGATGTGCTTGAGGCCTGGTGCCAAACCGAACTCACCCGCTCCGCTAATCTCCGCCAGTCCATTTTAAAAGACGCCTTTGCAGGACGCCTCGTCCCGCAGGACCCGAACGACGAACCCGCAGCTGAATTGTTGGCGCGGATTAAAAACGGAAGCAAATAATTATGTCGGCAGCCGTTAACGTAAAGCAGCTTTGCAAAAATTGGTACGATTTTGCGTCAGCTTACAAAGCCTATGTAACTTGCCTGCATGAAAATGATTTTCTGCAGGGAACGTTGATATCAGAGCCTTTCACGCGGGACGCTCATATTTGCGTTAGTGTCATTTTCAAAAATGAAGATATAGCTCTTAATGCAACTTTATTTTGTTTGGAGTCATAGGTCAGATGACACCTGTAGAATATATGTTTTGGGCTTTATACGCCCTCGTCGTCTTTCTCGGCATTCTCTTCGCCTTAAAATACGCCAAACGAGTATACCGTAGCTCATGGTACGACACATCGTGGTTTGGTCCGAACGGAGAAGTTCGATGGGAACTGGTTAAAAATTTTTCTGAGCAAGACCCTATGAATGTTGCTTCAAAGCGGCATTCAGCGCTCTGGAGTTATCGATGGCCACTTCGTTACCTCATTCGTGATGTCCCTGTATTGTTTTTTGTTGGTCTCTTTTTGTATTCCGTCGGGTGCTGGATTTTAGAAAATGGTGCGCATGTCGGCTTAAAGGAGGCGGAAAAGCTGGCGATCATTGTTGGTGGTGGGACTCTGTTTGTCACGGCGATTGGAATTTTTTTCAACAGCCGGATTTCATCACGCACCGTTAATCGTCAGGCCTGGATAAACGAATTACGCCAAGAAATGAATGGCGTGATAGGGAATATCCCTTCTTTTAATGCCAATAGTTTTCAAGTCACCCAGGCGGTACAACATCTTAATGGCCGCCATACGCTTATAGAACTGTACCTAAATCCGAGTGAGCCTATTCATCGCGCGTTTATGGCGTTGGTGCGACATATGTACCAACAGTATGACGTGGCGATTGATCAAGATGTCAGGGCGGGTTTATCGCTTGTGAATCAGCATCCACCTAATATCGATGAGTGGCGGGAGTTGAAATCTAAAGTTATCCGCATCGGCAACGTGCTTTTGAAGCGTGAATGGGAGCAGGTGAAGCTGATTGCTTAGTGGCTTAAAGTTATTGCCAACAAATCTTCGTCTAAGGGGCTCCAACTCGGCAGCCCAGCTAAACAACGATTAAAAGGAACCAATATGGTTGAAACGATTAAGGCCGGTGAGCGCCAGCTGATCGACGTTTTTTGTGACAAGTTTCAGTTCGAAATCCCGCCCTATCAACGTCCGTACGCATGGACGACCAGCGAAGCCGAAACGCTTTTAGATGACTTGCTGGAAGCCTGTGAAGGCGACGGCCAAATTACCGATTTCGCGCCATATTTTTTGGGCAGCATCGTCGTTATAAAACAACATGACAGTGCGACGGCGGAAGTTATCGACGGCCAGCAACGCCTAACGACTCTGACCATTCTGTTTTCAGCACTGCGTGAATTGCTCGAAGATGATGCACGGGATAGCGCGGATAATCTGATCCGCCAGAAGGGCAATTTTGCGGCAGGCACGAGCGATACCTATCGATTGACGGCGCGCAATCGCGATATCGATTTTTTCCGCACGCATATTCAAGGCGGAAAACTGTATGACGGAGAAACGCTTCAGGATTCCCGATATAACATGATCGAAAATTTCAGGAGATTGCATGGCCGCTTAAAAGAACTTAGCGCTGCCGTGCGCGGACGATTGTTGCAGTTTGCCGCTCAACGCTGTTTTTTGGTTTTGGTTGAGGCGTCTGATCGTGAGTCTGCATATCGGGTCTTTTCGGTTATGAACAATCGTGGCCTCGACCTGACAGCGACCGATATCCTAAAGGCAGAGATTGTCGGTGCAATACCAGACGACGAGCAGGATAAATACAATGCGAAATGGGAAGACATTGAAGAGAACCTGGGGCGCGATGCATTTGGCGACCTTTTTTCTCACATACGGATGATTCATCGAAAGGCCAAGATGCGGGCCTCACTCGAAGCAGAGTTTCGCCAGTATGTCAATTCGACCCAATCACCAAAACAATTCATCGACGAAGAGCTAACCGCGACGTCAAAAGCCTTTCAGGCTATTTTGTCACGAACCGTCATGTCACCCGAGTATGGGGCTGAGATTAATCGCCTGTTGAGCGGGCTTGCGCTGCTCGACAACTATGACTGGCAGCCCCCGGCGATTAAATTTATCGCTACGCATCAGGGTGACCCGAAGGCCATTCGCGATTTTCTTTGCGGGCTCGATCGCGTCGCTTATTCGATGTTTATCCGGCGATGTGACATTAACGCCCGTATTAATCGATATGCCGCGATCCTTCGGGCAATTGAGAGCGGTGCGCCACTGTACAATGAAGAGTTGCTTGGGCTTTCCGATATTGAAAAACAGCGCACATTAGAAGCCTTGGATGGGCCGATCTATGAAATCCGTAAAATTTGTAAGCAGGTTCTGCTGCGACTTGATGAGGCTTTGTCTGACAATTCTGCGAAGTATGATTTGCCGGTGATTACGATTGAACATGTGTTACCTCAAAACCCGGATCCCGACAGTCAGTGGATGACCCTTTTTCCAGAGGAAGACGTCCGCTACTATTGGGTAAGCCGGATTGGTAATTTACTTCTGCTTTCGGGCAACAAAAACTCAGCCGCTAGCAATTGGGATTTTGATACCAAAAAAACAAAATACTTTACTTCATCAAGCGTAAGCCCGCTTGCGGTCACAACCCAGGTTCTTGCCGAACCGGAATGGAGCTTAGGCGTGATTGAAAAGCGGCAAAGGAACTGCCTGGAAACCCTTGCGGACCTTTGGGGCCTAAATTCATGACCAACGAGCAACTCGTCTCCAAAGTTTGGAACTATGCGCATGTGCTGCGTGATCAAGGCATTTCGTATGGGGATTATATTGAGCAGATCACCTATTTATTGTTTCTGAAAATGGATCAGGAGCGTGACGAACTTTTGGGCGAGGGGTCGGCTATACCGCCCGAGTGGAATTGGACGCAGTTGGCGAACAAGGATGGCGATGCGCTGGAGCTTCAATATCGGCATACATTGGAAAAGCTCGGGACTGCAAGCGGGTTAATCGGGACGATCTTTAAAAAGGCGCAGAATAAGCTGTCTGACCCGGCGAAGCTTACCCGCGTCGTCAGCCTAATCGACAAGGAAGGCCCTTGGGTTGGCCTTGAGGTCGACGTTAAAGGTGAGATTTACGAAGGCCTTTTGGAGCGTAACGCGACGGAAGTGAAATCCGGTGCCGGTCAATACTTCACGCCGCGTCCCGTGATCGACGCCATCGTGAAATGTGTTGATCCGAAAATGGATGAAACCGTTTGCGACCCGGCGTGCGGCACGGGCGGGTTTTTGCTTTCTGCATATGATCACATGAAAGGCCAGTCTCAGGACCGTGAAAAGCAACGCACGCTGCGCAATAAGGCGTTCACCGGAGTTGATATCGTGGACGAGGTCGTTCGTCTTTGCGCGATGAACTTGTATCTGCATGGCGTCGGCAATGACAGCAGCCCCGTTGCGCAGGGCGACGCGCTTTCCAATGACGATAGTGCGCGTTTCGATGTCGTGTTGACCAATCCGCCATTCGGCAAGAAGTCGAGCTACAAGATTGTCGGGGAAGATGGCGGGATCACGACAGAGCGCGAGAATTACGAGCGCGAAGATTTCAAGTTCACCACATCGAACAAACAGTTCAACTTTTTACAGCACATCATGACGATCCTTGAAGCCAATGGCCGCGCCGGTGTTGTGCTGCCCGACAACGTTCTGTTCGAAGCGGGTCGCGCCGGTGAGGGCATCCGCAAGCGCTTGTTGGAAGGGTTTAACTTTCACACGTTGCTGCGCCTGCCGACCGGCATTTGGTACAGCCCTGGCGTGAAGGCCAATGTCTTGTTCTTCGATAAGCGCCCGGCATCAAAGACCGTGCAGACTAAGGCCCTATGGGTTTACGATTTCCGCACGAATGTCCATAAAACGCTGAAAACAAAGCGGCTGACGAGCGCCGATCTTGATGACTTCGTCGCGTGTTACCATGCCCGCAAAGAAACGGATCGTTTTCGTAAGTTCACGTATGAAGAACTATCCCAGCGCGACAAACTGAACCTGGATATATTCTGGCTCAAAGACGACAGCCTAGAAGACATCGACAGCTTGCCCGAACCTGATATCCTCGCGGCGGAAATTGTCGAAAACCTGGAGGATGCATTAGAACAATTTCGTGCTGTGGCGGAGGAGTTGGAAGCATGAGCGAAAATCCGTTGTGCGATGAAATTCAGCAAGGTCAGCAACTTGAGACTGTTATTGTTGTACACGGTACGTTTGCCGCACCAGAGTATAGCGGCGATCCGAAATGGTATCAGCCTGATCAATCTTTTACGACAAAACTTGATGAGCAACTCGAGAAAATTCATTCTCCTGCTCGGTGTTGGGCGCACTTGAAAGACCCGGACGAGGACGATGAAATTTTTACATGGTCCGGTGCCAACGATTGGATTGATAGAAGTAAGGCAGCGTTCCGCCTATCAGAGCTTATTTCTAGGCTGACAGAAAAGGGGTGGCGATGCCATGTCGTGGCACATAGCCATGGCGGAAACGTGCTTGCGGAAGCTCTCAATATTTTAGATCGGACGAGCCCGTCGGATTGGTATAGAGCGAGTTTCGTTACGATGGGTACCCCGTTTTTGTATAACGACACCAAGAACGAAAAAGGAGTGATCAAGAATGCATTGATCAGCAATTTAATAGGAGTTTTTTTATTTTCGATGTTAATTTATTTTTTGATCAATCGTTCTGATTTATCAAAAATATTCTCATCTTTTTACGGAAAACAGTTATCTTATTTTTACGATTTTTATGACTCATATATTTTTATCTATGGATTGATTTTTGTGGTGCTTTTGATTCTTGGAGTTAGCAAATATGTGCGCTCCATTCAACCGAAACACACATCTTCGGCGCCGGTTGGCCTTGAAGGATTCGATGATAGGCTTCTTGCATATACAAGCTATTGGGATGAGGTTTTTTTGCTGCTATCGAATGTTCAGAGGGCGCAAAAAATTCATTTCAAGTTTATTGACTATTTGAATGCATCTAAATTAAGTAAATCCTATTTATCAGAGATAATTTTAAATGAAGATAAGATATTATTTGAAGATTACCCAAGTAATAAAGTTTATTATTTTTTGATACCTTTAATTGTAGGAGTGATGGCACTTCCTTTTTTATCTGAATTCGAATGGGTTGCAAATTTGTTGGACGACGCTGGCGGGTTGTTTTTTTTAGCGCTCGCTATGCTGATTTGCATTTACCGACTCGATGCTTTGGTAAGGATTATTTGTTTTCCGTGGCATGTCGTTAAATTGGTTTCGTTCGTAGTAAAGTCATTTTTGTTTAGGGCGCTGGTCCTTGTTATATTACCTATTATCAGGTCTTTTACAAAAATCATCGTTTTTGGCCTTTCTGGACATCCGTTTCCAAGGCACGAAGTGTCGATGAACCCTAAAACCGCCGTCAAATCTTACCGCCTCCACTTGTCTTCAGAATTGAATATGAAGGTGAGCCGGATTGACGAGAAGAATTTGTCAGAAACGCTGATGCGACTGCGCTCTAGCTTGGCAGATCCGTTTTCAACGCCTTTCGAAATACTCGAAAAACTGAAGGATATTGAAAAATCGACGAATTTAATTCACGCGGCATACTATTCAGAACCTGAATGCATATCGAATATCGCTCACTGGATAGCTCGTACGGAAAATCAAATTGCTGCTCAACCAGCTGAAAACGTGTTCGCATTTTCTGGCCAATTAGCTGACGAAAGAAGAAATTGAGTAGAACAAGCAGGACATAAAGCCAAACGCGTGGATCCCCACTGTTGTGCCCAAATTGTGCCCCGGCTATTCGGATTTAATCCCTCTTATCCCCTTTTGTTCCGGTTCTGAGTGCGACAGCGCCAGAACAAGATATTGATATTAAACGATTTTAGTTTTGAATTGCCCCATTCACACGGCAGGGGTCACAGGTTCAATCCCTGTCGCGCCCACCATTCCTACACAAAATGTGAACGTGCGGTTGTCTGACTTCGGACAGGTGCAT
>TARA_R110001592_G_scaffold82341_2_pt1 | contig 12275 bp, 9 predicted proteins | sample TARA_R110001592 | Tara Oceans TARA_R110001592 (sample SAMEA4398387) | marine metagenome | biome: Polar Biome; feature: [SRF] surface water layer (ENVO:00010504); material: water (ENVO:00002006), including particulate matter (ENVO:01000060) such as... | depth 5 m
CGTCGACATGGGCCCGGCGGCGGTGTTCAGCGTCGGCCGCCTGGATATCGTGGTGGCCAGCGCCCGATATCAGAATTACGACAAGATGTTCTTCAAGTCCGTCGGCATCGATCCGGAGAAGAGAAAGGTCCTGGGGGTCAAATCGGCGCACCATTTCCGCGCCGCCTACGGGCCCATCGCGTCGCAGATCATCGTCGTCGACGACGGCGGCGGCGTGACCTCGCGCAACTATAAGGACCTGGATTACAAGAACGTCCGCCGGCCGGTGTTTCCCTTGGACATGGACTGACGCGGCGGGGGAGGGAATCAGGCCGGGCCGACGACGTCGCGGAACGTCAGGTTGATGCGCGCGCCCACGGGCTTTTTCGTCTTGGGAACGCGGTGCAGCCAGTCGGCCTGACAGCGGCCCGACATGACCAGGACATCGCCGTTGCCCAGTTCCGTGCACACCGCCTCGCCCCGTTTATCCTTACGGCGCATCTGAAAACGCCGGGGCGCGCCCAGGCTGATCGACGCGATGATCGGGGCGGGGCCCAACGACGCCTCGTCGTCGGCATGCCAATCCATGCTGTCGGCGCCGTCGCGGTACAGGTTGGCGAGCACGGAATTGAAGGGCGCCCCCGCGATTTCCGCGCAACGGTTGCGCAGGTCCGCCAGCACGGGCGGCCAGGGGCGGGGTTCCAGGCGCAATCCTGAATAGGCATAGGCCGCATCGCCGTACCACGCACTCAGGCGCGGCTGCGGAATGCGCCGGCCGTAGAGGGTCAGTTCTTCCTGTTTCCAGTCGACCTCGGCCATCACCCGGGCGAACAGGGCGTCGGCGCCGTCCAGGGCGGCGGGATAGAGCACTGCGTCCGCCGCCTCCAGGCGCACGGGGGGATAGCCGAGGGCGAGGCCGCTCACGGCCGCCTCAGTGGACGTTGGGGGTTTTGTAGAAGTCGCCGCGCGCGCAGGATTGCACGGTGACCGTCATCAGGTCGCCGTCGCGGTAGATGTTGAGCGGCACGTCGATCCCGGCATTGCCCAGCGACCACACGCCGCGAAAGAACTCGGCCATGCCCTCGACCGGCTTGTCGTCGACGCCGACCACAAGGTCGCCGGCCTTGAGGCCCGCGTCCTCCGCCGGGCCGCCCTTCCAGGTGCCGACGATGACGACGCGGCCCATGGTCTCCGCCGTGAAGGTGCCCAGCCAAGGCCGGGGTGGGCGCCCGGTCGCCCCCGTGGTGCGCAGGGTCGGCAGGACCGCCTTCACGATGTCGATGGGCACGATCATGTTGCCTTCGGTCTCGCCGCTTTCCTCGCCCCGCACGTAAAGCGATCCGATGCCGCGCAGCCGGCCGTCCTCGCCGATCAGCGCCGCCCCGCCCCACAGGGGATGGGCGGGCGCGGTGAAGATGGCGTCGTCCAGCAGGTATTCCCAGTACCCGGCGAATTCCTTGCGCGCCGACACGCGGGTCTGCAAGGCGTGCTTGCGCCCGCCGCAGCCGGCGACGATCACGTCGTCGCCGGGGATCAGGTCGGCGGACGAGCCCAATTCGATGGCCGGGGCGTCCAGGGGCTGCAACGCCTGGACCAGGCCGAAGCCGGTTTCCTGATCGTATCCCATGACATGACCCTCGGCGGCGCGGCCGTCGTTGGTGACCAGCCACACACGTTCGGCCTCGACCACCAGATAGCCGATGGTCAGCACCAGCCCCTTGGGGTCGATGACCACGCCGTGGCCGCTGCGCTGTGTGCCCAGGGTCGTCGCGGTAAAGGCCGTTTCGGGAATTTCCGTGCGCAGGGACACCACGCTGCGCAGGGTCTTGTCGATGTCGAAGGAGAACCGGCTGTCGTCGGGCCGGTAAGGCTCGGGGATTTCAGGGTATTCCTGCTGCGGTTCGTCCATGCCGGAATGGTAGAGCAGTTTGCCCGGAAAGGAAATGCGCCGGGCGGGATTTTCGTCATTCGCGCGGGCGGGGGCATCGTCTATTGAACGATCATGCCCCTGGGCGCTAGATTGTACACAATCGTACCGAGTGAACGGATTGGGAGGATCGGCCACATGGCTCAGGTAATTCAACTGCACGAAGTTCCGAGTCTGCGTGAAAAGGTGTCGGAGGAGGAGTGGGCGCTGCGCGTCGAACTGGCGGCGGTGTACCGACTGGTCGCGCGGTTCGGTTGGGACGACGGCATTTTCACCCATTCGTCCGTGCGCTTGCCGGGCCGCGAGCACCATTTCCTGATCAACCCCTACGGCCACCTGTTTTCCGAGGTCTGCGCCTCCAACCTGGTGAAGATTGACCTCGACGGCAACGTGCTGGACGGCAGCCCCTACGACGTCATCAAGGCGGGCTTCGTCATTCATTCGGCCGTGCATATGGCGCGCGGCGACGCCATGTGCGTGATCCACACCCATACCAACGCGGGCATGGCTGTCTCGGCGCAGAAGGACGGATTGCTGCCCCTGAACCAGAAGTCCATGGGCTTCTACAACCGCCTTGCCTATCACGACTATCAGGGCATCTCGAACGACACCGAGGAACGCGACAGCATCGTCCGCGACCTCGGCAATCACCATTCCATGATCCTGCGCAACCACGGCCTGCTGTGCACCGGGCGGACCATCGCCGAGGCATTCCAGCACATCCGTTATCTCCAGCATGCCTGCGAGCTGCAACTGATGGCCCAGGCGTCGGGCGCCGAACTGATCATTCCGCCCAAGGACGTCTGCGAGCATGCGGCCAGTCAGTTCGACGGCGACGGCGGCCCCCGAGGCGGCGATCAGTTCGCAGCCTTCGTGCGCTTGCTCGACCGGGAAGAGCCCGACTACAAACACTGACAAGAACCACCACTGAGGCGGTGAGGCAGTGAGAAGGAAGGTGCGAAGTTTAAATCTCCGCTTTCTTCTCCTCGTCTCTGTGCCTCAGTGGTTTTCTTTTTCCTGTCTGTCCGGATTCCGTCAATGCCCTCAGACGGTTCCGGCGGATTGGCTGAATGTCAAAATGGCGTCATTTGACATCCCGGCCTCGGAAAACTATCTTAGGTAAATCAACAACTTAATACCGTAGCCATTTGACCCGGCCAAGGATGACCGGGGCGGTGGCTTTTTGTCCGTGCCCAGCGCTGGGCGACGGGCGTCCGCCATTTTGACGGGCGGAATGCGCCAACAAGAAAAAAGGAGCCGGATACGGCATGTGTGGACTTAGCGGCGAAATCAGATTCGACGACGGTTATGCGGATACGCGCGCGGTGGCGCGGATGACGGACGCCATGGCGCCCCGGGGACCCGACGCCTCGGGCCTGTTTCAGCAAAGCCGCTGCGCCTTTGGCCATCGCCGGCTCAAGATCATCGATCTGACGGAAAAGGCGCAGCAGCCCCTGGTCGACCCCGAACTGGGCCTGACCATCGCCTTCAACGGCTGCATCTACAATTACAAGGTCCTGCGCGAGGAACTGATCGCCAAGGGCTATCGCTTCTTTTCCACCGGCGACACGGAGGTTGTTCTCAAGGCCTTCGCCGCCTGGGGGCCCGACTGCGTGAAACGCCTGAACGGCATGTTCGCCTTCGCGATCTTTGAGCGCGACACCGGCCGCCTGACCCTGGCCCGTGACCGTCTGGGCATCAAGCCGCTGTACCTCGCGGAAAACGGCAAGCGGCTGCGCTTCGCCTCGACCCTGCCGGCGTTGCTGGCGGCGGGCGACACGGATACCGACATCGATCCCGTGGGCCTGAACCATTACATGTCGTTTCACGCCGTGGTGCCGGCCCCCTATACGGTGTTGAAGGGCGTGCGCAAGCTGCCGCCCGCGACCTATGCGGTGTTCGAGGCCGACGGCACGCGCCGCGACACGACCTACTGGTCCGTCGATTTCACGCGTTCCGCCGACGACATGAAGCTGTCCGCCGAGGACTGGCGCGATCTGGTCTACGACGCCCTGGCGCTGTCCATCGACCGGCGGCTGGAGGCCGACGTGGATGTCGGCGTGCTGTTGTCGGGCGGGGTCGATTCGTCCCTCATCGTCGGCATGCTGGCGCGCGCGGGCAAGACGCCGCTGCGCACCTTTTCCGTGGGCTTCGAGGACGCCGGCGGCGAGGCCGGCAACGAATTCAAGTATTCCGATCTGATCGCCAAGGAATTCGGCACCGAGCACTATAAGATCCACGTCGGCGCCAAGCGCCTGATGGACCTGCTGCCGGACACCATCCGCGCGATGTCCGAACCCATGGTCAGCCACGACAACGTGGGCTTCTTCGCGCTGTCCCAGGAAGTCTCCCAGCATGTGAAGGTGGTGCAGTCGGGCCAGGGGGCGGACGAAATCTTCGGCGGCTATTCCTGGTATCCGCCGCTGATGGAATCCAACGATCCCGTCGGCGACTACGCCCGGGTATTCCGCGACCGCGATTTCGACGACTACAAGAAGGCCGTGTCGCCGCAGTACCACACGGGGCGCGACGAAAGCCTGGCCTTCATCGAACAGAATTTCGCCCAGCCCGGCGCCGACCGCGCCGTGGACAAGGCGCTGCGCATCGATTCCACCGTCATGCTGGTCGACGATCCGGTGAAGCGGGTCGACAACATGACCATGGCCTGGGGGCTCGAAGCCCGGGTGCCGTTCCTCGATCACGAGTTGGTCGAACTGGCCGGCCGGGTCCCGCCCGAACACAAGGTCCGCGGCGGCGGCAAGGGCGTGTTGAAGGATGTCGCCCGCATGGTCGTCCCGGCCGAGGTCATCGACCGGCCCAAGGGATACTTCCCCGTGCCGGCGCTGAAATACATCGACGGCCCTTACCTGGACATGGTGCGCGACACCCTGGCGTCGAAGCCGGCGCGCGACCGGGCGCTATTCGACCGCGGCTATCTCGACATGCTGCTGGACGCACCCGCCGATCACATCACGCCGCTCAAGGGCTCGAAGCTGTGGCAGGTGGCGCTCATGGAAACCTGGCTGCAGACCCACGGGGTCTGATGCCGTGAACCGGCGAAAGGAAAACCCGGTCATGGAAAATGCGCTTTCCTTGAAGCATTGGGGCGAGCCGCCCAAGAACGGCATGGGCACGGTCGGCAAATGCGTCGCCGTGCATTGCGGTTGGGGCCGCGTGCTGTTCGGCCAGACCTTCGACAAGCCGGAATTGTTGGCCGGCCGCCTGATGGAGGAGGAGACCGGTGAGCGCGACCTTGCCATCTACGTGCGCGATCCGCATGTCATCCTATCCATGGCGCCGCAGACCCTGTTCATGGACCCGTCCCACAGCTTTCGCCTGAACCTGAGGGAACTGCCGGCCACCGCCCGCGCCGACGACAGCACCATGTTCACGATCCGCGCGGCCGAGGCCGCCGACGAAGGGGCGATCAACCGCATCTATACCTCGCGCGGGATGGTGTCGCTCAAGCCCGGCTATCTGGCCGAACTCGACGACCGGCATTGCGTCACGGTGCTGGTCGCGGAATCGGCCCAGGACGGCGAGGTACTGGGCGTCGTGATGGGGATCGACCACACGACCGCCTTCGACGATCCCGAGGAAGGCTCCTCCCTGTGGGCCTTGGCCGTCGACAGCCAGGCAGCAGTGCCCGCCGTGGGCATCGGTCTGGTGACCGCGCTGGCGGCCCATTTCCGGGCTGCGGGCCGCGCGTTCATGGACCTGTCGGTGCTGCACGACAACGCGGAAGCCATCCAGTTGTACGAAAAGATGGGGTTCGAACGGGTTCCCGTCTACACGGTGAAGAAGAAGAATCCGATCAACGAATCCCTGTTCATCGGCCCGCAGCGGGTCGAGAATCTGAACATCTACGCCAAGATCATCGTCGATGAAGCCAGGCGCCGCGGCATCCACGTGGACATCGAGGACGCGGCGGCGGGCCTGTTCACCTTGACGCTCGGCGGGCGGTCCATCGCCTGCCGCGAAAGTTTGAGCGAACTGACCTCGGCCGTCGCCATGAGCCGCTGCGACGACAAGGCGCTGACCCATCGGCTTCTGGCCAAGGCCGACCTGAACATGCCCGGTCAGGTCACCTTGCGCAGCCGCGACGACGTGCGGGCGTTTTTGGAGAAGTACGGACGCATCGTCATCAAGCCCGCCCGGGGCGAACAGGGGCAGGGCGTGTTCGTCGACCTGTGTTCCGAGGACGAGGCGATCGCCGCCTTCGACGAAGTCCGGGACCAGGCCGATCATGTGATCGGCGAGGAGTTCGTTAACGGCCGCGACCTGCGCATCATCGTCATCGGCGATGAGGTCGCCGCCGCCGCCGTGCGTCGGCCGCCCCGCATCACCGGCGACGGGCAACACAGCATACAGGAACTGATCCAGCGTCTGTCGCGCCGCCGCGCCGCCGCCACGGGGGGTGAAAGCCGGATTCCCATCGACGACGAAACACGGCGCTGTTTGCAGGCTCAGGGCCACGGCATGAATTCGGTCCTGGCCGACGGCGTGGTGTTGGAGGTCCGCAAGACCGCCAACCTGCACTGCGGCGGCACCATCCACGACGTGACCGACGACCTGCACCCCGTGCTGCGCGATGCCGCCCTGGCGGCGCGCCAGGTTCTGGGCATCCCCGTCGTCGGGTTCGATTTCATGGTTCCCCGCGTGGATGGGCCCGACTACCGTATCATCGAAGCCAACGAGCGCCCCGGCCTGGCCAATCACGAACCACAGCCGACGGCGCAGAAATTCGTCGATTTCCTGTTTCCCGAAACACGCCAGGAATTGGTGAAGACTCCCGCAAGCGGGAAAGGAGTGACCGCGTGAAGTATGACCTTTTCATAGACCGAGACTACATGGTCGAAATCCTGGCCAAGCTTTTGGCCACGCCCAGCCCGACCGGCATGACGGACGAGATCGTCGGCCTGGTCTGCGCGGAGCTGAAGGAACTCGACATTCCGTTCGAACTGACCCGCCGGGGCGCCATCCGCGCCGACCTAAAGGGCGAGGAAGCCTCGCCCGACCGCGCCATCGCGGCCCATCTCGACACCCTGGGCGCCATGGTCAAGGGCTTCCGCTTGGGCGGGCGGCTGGAGGTCGTGCCGATCGGTCATTGGTCGTCGCGCTTTGCCGAGGGGGCCCGCTGCACCGTGCATTCCGATGGTGGGCGTACCTTCCGCGGCACCATCCTGCCGGCCAAGGCGTCGGGCCATACTTATAACGAGGCCATCGACACCCAGCCCACGGAATGGTCCGAGGTCGAACTGCGCCTGGACGAACGGGTCGGCTACGAGCACGAGGTCCGGGCGCTCGGCATCAACGTGGGCGATACCATTTCCATCGACCCGATGACCGAATTCATGCCCAACGGTTTCGTGTTCTCGCGCCATCTGGACGACAAGGCCGGGGTTGCGGCGCTTTTGACGGCGGCGCGGGCGGTCAGGCGCGCGGGCACGGTCCTGCCCATCGATTGCCATCTGCTGTTCACCATCACGGAAGAGGTCGGCGTCGGTGCCTCCGCCGTGCTGCATGGCGATGTGGCCGAACTCGTTTCGATAGACAACGGCACCATCGCGCCGGGTCAGCATACCTCCGAATACGGTGTGACCATCGCCATGCAGGATTCCTCTGGCCCCTTCGATTGGCACCTGTCGCGTTCGCTGATCGACATGTGCGTCGGTCACGGGATCGAGCATTCCCGCGACGTGTTCCGTTTCTACCGATCGGATGCCGCGGCGGCGCTGGAGGCCGGTAACGACATCCGCACGGCGTTGCTGTGCTTCGCGCTCGACGCGTCGCACGGGTATGAGCGCACGCATCTTGATTCGGTCATGGCGCTGACACGGCTTCTGACCCTCTACATGCAGTCCAAGCCCATGTTCCTGCGGGACAAGGATGCCCTGGGTCCGCTTGGCGATCTGCCGGCGACGGAACGCGACAAGCCCGCCAAGGCGGCCGAGTAGGGGCTTGCCGGGGCGGCCTGCCTGGGCGAGACTGGCCTTCGAACATTTCTGGAATGCCAATTCCTGAACAATGAGGACGGGGGGAACATGACGCAGGGCATGGTGGTCGCACCGCAGCCGGAGCCGGTCGAGGTCGGCGCGGACGTCTTGAGATCGGGTGGCAACGCCGTGGACGCCGCCGTCGCGACGGCATTGGCCCAGACGGTGGTCGATCCCTTCATGTGCGGCATCGCCGGCTTCGGCTCCATGCATCTTTACCTGCCGTCGGTCGGCCAGCACCTGTGCCTGGATTTCCACGCCCGCGCCCCCGGCGCCGTCACCGATACCATGTGGCAGGATCTGTTGGAGCGGGAGGCCGAGGACGGTTTCGGCTTCATCCTGAAAGGCCGCGTCAACGAGGTCGGCTATCAGGCCATCGCGACCCCGGAAACGCTCCGCGCCCTCAATGCGGCGCTTACCCGGTTCGGGACGCGCTCGCTCGCCGAACTTCTTAAGCCCGCCATCGCCCTGGCGCGGGACGGCTACATGATCCGCCCGCACATGCACCGCTTCTGGACGCAGGAAGAGCCCGCCGGCCGGGTGCAGCACATCGAATATCTGCGCGGCAGCCCGGCCACGGCCAAGACGTATCTGAACGCCGACGGCAGCCTGAAGACGCCCGGCATGATGATTACCAACCCGGACATGGCGCGCACCCTTGCGCGCATCGCCGAACACGGCGCCGACGATTTCTATGAAGGAGAGATCGCCGGCAGGATCGCGTCCGACATGGCGGCCAACGGCGGGCTGATCTCGGCCGCCGATCTCGCCAATTGCGGGCCCGAGGAAACCCAGCCCCTGTGGTCCGAGTACCGGGGATTGCGGGTGTCGTCTTGCCCGCCGCCGGGCGGCGGGATCATGGTCCTGCAGATGCTGAACATCCTGGAGAATTTCGACCTGGCGGCCATGGGCCACAATTCGCCCGACTACATCCGCACGGTCGCCGAGGCGATGAAGATTTCCACCGTCGACAAGGACCGCAGCGTGGGCGATCCGCGCTTCGTCGACGTGCCGGTGGCGCACCTGCTGGATAAAGGATACGCGGCGGACTGCGCGGCGCGCATCAAGGCGGGCGAGGTCACCCATGTGCCCCGCGTCGGCCGCGACAAGGAAAGCAAGGATACGACGCATCTCTGCGTCGTCGATCAGGCCGGCGACTGCGTCAGCCTGACCCATTCGTTGGGCATGCCGTCGGGCGTGACCACGGACGGCCTCGGCTTCATCTACAACGGATGCATGGGCGTGTTCGACCCCCGACCGGGGCAGGTCGGGTCTCTCGCCCCCGGCAAGGCGCGGTTCACCTCCATGGCGCCGACCATTCTGTTCGACGGCGATCGGCCCCGATTCATCGTCGGCGCGCCCGGCGGCACCTACATCGCCATGGGCGTGTTGCAGGCGATCCTTAACCATGTCGATTTCGGCATGGACGCGCAGCAGGCCGTGTCGGCGCCCCGGTTCTCGGCGACCAGCGACATCATCGAAATCGTCAACCGCATTCCCCGCGCAGTCGAGGCCGACCTCAACGGGCGCGGCTATCGCACCCGGCGCTATCCCATCAATTTCCATTTCGCGGGGGTGCACGCCATCCGCCTGATGGACGGCAAGGTCGACGGCGGCGCCGATCCGGGCCGCGACGGCATGGCGATGGCGGTCTAGGCATTCTGTAATCCCCCGGCGCCAGGCTTCGGCCGGGGCGCATCCCCTCACGATATCTTGAGAACGGGCCGTTGGCCCCGGGTTTCTGCCGCTTATAAATAACACTATAATTTTGTATGAAAAATATGAATTACATTTCAGTTGACGAAATTATGAATTTGAACCACATTTCGACTGTGGATATTGACATAATTCACGAATAATTTTTGTTAAATTGATGTCGGCGGCCGGAATTCTTATGGATACCGGCCCCGGCCATGCGCAGGACAAGGCGAAGACGACCCATGCGGCAGTTCCCCATTTTCCTCACGGTGCAGGACCGGCCCGTGCTGATCGCCGGCGGCGGCGAGGCGGCGGCGCGCAAGCTGCGCCTGCTGCTGAAGGCCGGCGCCCGGGTTACGGTCGTCGCCCCCGACGCAAACGACGAAATCCTAGATCTTGTCGAAGCGGGCGACATCGACTGGCGGGCGCGGGCGTTCTGGCCCGGGGACCTTGCGGGCGCGGTCCTGGCCTACGGCGCCACGGGCATCGACGCGGTGGACCGTCAGGTGTCCGATACGGCCCGCCGGGCGGGCGTGCCGGTCAACGTGGTCGACCGGCCGGAACTGTCCGATTTCATCACGCCGGCCATCATCGACCGCGCGCCCATCACCGTCGCCGTGTCGTCGGGCGGCACGGCTCCCGTCCTGGCGCGGGGGGTGAAGGCCGCCATTGAACGTCTGCTGCATCCCAACCTGGGCGCCCTTGCGCTCTTCGCCGAACGGTTCCGGGGTGCGGTGAAGGCCGTGGTGCCCGCGGGCCGGGCGCGGCTGCACTTCTGGGATGCGTTCTTCGACGGCCCCATCGCGGCCCGCGTGCTGGCCGGTGACGAAACCGGGGCGGCGGAAGACATGCTGTCCTACGTGAACCGACGCGGCGGCGAACAGGACGGCATCGTCCATATCGTCGGCGCCGGGCCGGGGGCGGCGGACCTCATCACCCTGCGCGGCCAGCGGCTGCTGGAACAGGCCGACGTCATCGTCCACGACCGTCTGGTCGGCGACGGGGTGCTGGACCTCGCGCGCCGCGATGCCGACCGCATCGATGTGGGTAAGGCGCCGGGCCGCCATCCGGTGCCCCAGGACAAAATCAACGACATCCTCATCGCCCAGGCCCGCCAGGGCAAACGTGTGGTCCGCCTCAAGGGCGGCGATCCCTTCGTGTTCGGGCGCGGCGGTGAGGAGCTACGGGCTCTCAACGCCGCCGGAATCCGGGCCGAGGTCGTGCCCGGCATCACCGCCGCCACGGCCTGCGCCGCCGCCACGGGGATTCCCCTGACGCACCGGGGCCATGCCTCGGCCGTCACCTTCGTGACCGGCCATAAAGGTGATGGTGATGCGCCGGATGTCGACTGGGCGGCGCTTGCCCGCTCGGGCGCGACGCTCGCCGTCTACATGGGCATCGGTGGCGCCGGTACCATCGCGAACGATCTGTCCCACCACGGCCTGGCCGATACGCCGGTCGCGGTGATCGAAAACGGCACCCGCCCGGATCAGCGGGTTTTCACCGGCCATGTCCGCGGCCTCGACGCCCTGGTGCGGGCGAACGGGATCACCGGGCCGGCCTTGATCGTCATCGGCAATGTCACGGCCCTGGCCGATGTGTCCAGCGCAACCGGGGGGCAGGTGCCCCTCGCCGCCGCAATGTGATTTGGAAGTTAGGAACGGAACAATGGTGCAACAGGTTGTCACGGGAAATCGTCTTGCCGACGGTGTCGTCATCTACCTCGGGCAGGACGGAGGGTGGACCTCCAAGATCGACGCGGCCCGCGTCGCCGCGGACGCGGACGAGGCCAAGCTTTTGGAGGATATCGCCAAGGCGGCGGAGAAAGCCCGCATGGTGGTCGGCCCCTATCTGATCGAGGTTACGGATGCGGACGGCGCGGTGACGCCCGTGCGCTACCGCGAACGGCTGCGGGCCTACGGTCCTTCCGTTCATCCCGAATTCGGCCGCGCCGACGTGCCGGACCATCTTCGCATGGGCTCGGAAGCCGAGTTCGTGCACCTGAACGGCGTCGCCGGCTGACGCGCCGTTCACGACCGCATCTCGCAAGGAAAGAAGAAACGACATGTACCGCTACGATGAATTCGATCATGCCATGGTCAAGGACCGGGTCGAGCAGTTCCGCGGCCAGATCGCCCGCCGCATGGCCGGTGACCTGACCGAGGAACAGTTCCGCCCGCTGCGCCTGCAGAACGGGCTGTATCTGCAACTTCACGCCTACATGTTGCGGGTCGCCATTCCCTATGGGCAGTTGAATGCCGTGCAGATGCGCAAGCTGGCCCATATCGCGCGGACCTACGACAAGGGCTACGGTCATTTCACCACCCGCCAGAACATTCAGTACAACTGGCCGAAGCTGAGCCAGGTCGCCGACATCCTGGACGAACTGGCGAGCGTCGAGATGCACGCCATCCAGACGTCGGGCAACTGCATCCGCAACGTCACCGCCGACCAATATGCGGGCGTGACCGTTGATGAGGTCGAGGACCCCCGCATCTATGCGGAGATCATCCGCCAGTGGTCGACCTTCCATCCGGAATTCTCGTTCCTGCCGCGCAAGTTCAAGATCGCCGTATCGGGCGCGATCGGCGCCGACCGCGCCGCTGTGCGCTTTCACGACATCGGCCTGTTCATTGTGAAGAACGAGGCGGGCGAGGTCGGGTTCGAGGTCTGGG
>TARA_R110001592_G_scaffold361468_1_pt1 | contig 12257 bp, 10 predicted proteins | sample TARA_R110001592 | Tara Oceans TARA_R110001592 (sample SAMEA4398387) | marine metagenome | biome: Polar Biome; feature: [SRF] surface water layer (ENVO:00010504); material: water (ENVO:00002006), including particulate matter (ENVO:01000060) such as... | depth 5 m
TGTGCGGACTCAGTGACCTTGCTGATCTGCCGCTTCAGCTCACTTTCTCCGACCAGCAAGCGGGAAATACCCTCAGGAGCCTTACCCGCCCATTCCAACGCCGGCGTTGCAACCGCCATGGACACACCGGCGATAGCGGCAAGCACCAGCAATACCAGAATCAGCGAACTGACCACTCTGGGGATGCGCAACCCTGTGCACATGCGAGAAGCCAGCGGCGACAACAGCAAGCTTGTCAGCAGCGCCAACACCATTGGCAAAATGATCTGATGAGCAAGATACAGGGTGTAAAGCACTCCCAGAATAAAGAGGCCGTAGATAGGAGTTGACAGACCGGCCAGAGTCTTTCCGGGTTCAGGACTGCTTTGTGCACTCGAGTGCTGTTCGTCTTCCATAGAAAATCCGTAGCCTGTCGAGCGGCAGCGATTCAGTGCCGCTGTCCGCCTGATTTGGTGTGCCACCGAAGGTTTCAGCTGGCAAGCAGGCCGGACAGTGTACCTCTGGCGAGGCATTACCGCATTATAGAATGGCTTGAACCAGGAGGGAGACGCGTTTTTTAAGCGAACCAATTGATTGGTTTGATTCGTCAGATAAAGCTCACAGAATCAGTAATAATTAGGGGAGGCCTGAATAATCGCCGATTTTTGTCTTTGCCGGTCTGAAAGAACAAAAATCAGAAAATTCAGGTGTAAACCAGACCTTCCCCAACGTTTTCAAGAAAACAGCAAAGCACGCAACGGCAACATTCGTTGTAATAGTGGCCGCGCTTTGGTTAATGCCGCACTGAAGGGGATCAGGATCGTCCAACTGCCGGACTATTATGTCTTGCACTGTACCGAAAATGGTCAGTTGATCTCATTACTGGAACATCTCCGCAAGCCGGACGATGGGGTTTGGGCGCTGTATCCGCACAACAGACACCTATCACCCAAGGTTCGTATGCTGATCAATTACCTGGGGGAAGCGTTGGGGTAGGTATGGTTACACTCACAAGAAGCCCCGTCACTGGCACAGAAAAACTCACAGCCTTTTCACCCCAAGCGATAGGAGTCAGAATCATGCTCAACAACGGAGTATTAGCGGCTTTCGGTGCCTTCATTCTCTGGGGGGGCCTGTCAGTCGATTGGAATATAGTATCGAGTAAATGCCGGCCACAGAAACCCTCAGCCATCGCATAGTCTGGTCGTTGCTGTTCGTAATGCTCCTCTGATTCTTCGCTGCCAGTGGCGTTGGTTGGCTCCGGCGTGCCGTTCCCCGGCCATTCTACTCAACACCCTGGGTTGTTCGCTGCTTTTTGGCTGCAACTGGCTGATTTATATCTGGTTGGTCAATGCCGATTACATTTTGGAGGTCAGCCTCGGCTACTACATCGAACTCGCTGTTTAACCTGTTGCTGGGAGTGTGGTTTCTACAGGAGCGGCTTCGCCCAGCGCAGTGGTGGGCCATGGCCAACTGCCATGGATCGCCCTGTCTCTCGCCCTGATCTTTGGCTTATACGGACTGCTGCCCTCACACCAAACGGATCCCACTGCCGTGTTCTGAGTAAAACTTGGCGTGCACAGACAAGCTCGCCGCCTGTTCGTCGCTGTAACCTGAATACCTCTCCAATCCCCGGCAAATTTATCTGCCGGAATAATAAGATAACAATCTGCGGGAGGTGGCCATGAGTACATCAGTGGCTCTGAACGATACGCTGTTTGAATCAACACTGGTGGAAACCAGTTTTCCCAGCAGGGTTAAAAGCTTGTCTTGGCTCAGAGCCGACCTGGTTCGAGTACACTTGACCGTGCCGGCCGACTTTCCCTGCTTCCATTCTGGGCAATATATCGAACTGGCTCTGGAAGACGGCACCACTCGCCCCTTCTCCATCGCCAACTATCACCCGCGAGCAGAAGAAATAGAACTTCATATCGAGTCACGTGCAGACAGTCAGGCGACCTGGCGCATGGTTCGCCAGATGCAACAATGTGGAGAAATCAGGATTTGCCAGGCGAAGGGATCGGTACAGCTGAAGCGCCACATCGGCCCGCAGGTGTTTCTCGCCGCAGGCACCGGCTTCGCACAGATCAAGGCGCTGATGGAGCAGTACCTGCTAAATCGCCATCCGAGTAGCAACGTCGATGAATTCCCGGCCTACCTCTTCTGGGGCAGCGAACAACCCGAACAACGCTACCTTGAAAAGCTGATCGAAGGTTGGTGTCGGCACCACAAAAACCTCCGTTATCTGCCCCTGAACTGGCAGACTGGCGATTGTTGGGGAAAGGCGGTAACGGCTGAAGTTGAGCGATTATCGCAATGCCAGATTTACGCCTGTGGTTCTCCCCGGCGCATTTATCAAACCCTGGACCATCTGGAACGAGAAGGGGTGAGCGCAACACAGATGCAGTCCGACGTATTTTCCTACGCACCGCGTCCGCCCAAAAATGCGCCCGGAAACACGTTTTAACAAGGTCAATACCACGCCAGCTAACAACCCTACCATCGAACGCCAGCCGACATCACAACCAAAGAAATGAGAAGGTGATGGTAGGCTTAGTCGGAAAATACCACGGTCCGGTCGCCGTGCAGGAACACCCGCTTTTCGACGTGGTAACGCACCGCCCGAGTCAGGGTGAGCGACTCGATATGTTGCCCCTTGGCGACCAGATCTTCCGGGTAGTGGCTATGATCCACTGGCTGCACCCCTTGGGTGATAATGGGCCCTTCATCCAGATCGCTATTGACGTAATGGGCGGTCGCACCGACCAGTTTTACCCCCTTGGTCCAAGCCTGATGATAGGGTTTGGCCCCTTTAAAGCCGGGCAAGAGGGAGTGATGAATATTGATCGCCCGACCGCTCAGCTTCTCGCACAGGTCGTTAGAAAGGACCTGCATGTAGCGGGCCAGCACCACCAACTCACATTCGTACTGCTGAATCAGTTCCCATACCTGGCGCTCTTGCTCTGCCTTGGTTTCGGCGGTAACGGGCAGGTGGTGATAGGGAATACCATGCCAACGAGCCAGCTCTTCAAGATCCGGATGATTGGAAATAATCACCGGAATCTCGATCGCCAGCTTACCCGTGCGATAGTGGTAAAGCAGATCATTGAGGCAGTGATCGTACTTGGAAACCATGATCGCCACACGCGATCGATGCTGCGCCGAGGTCAATTGCCAGTTCATTTCGAACGCCTCGGCTCTGGGCGCAAAGTCGGTCGAGAAGCGTTCGGGGCAGAATTCCTCATTCATCGGGAAGAACTCAACCCGAATACTGAAATGATCCATTTCCTGGTCATCGAAAGAGTGAATCTCTCCGACATAGTTGGCGGTCTTGGCAAGAAAGCGGGTGACCACATCGACAGTCCCTAAGCGGCTGGGGCAATCGGCTGTCAGAATCCAGAGGTTGTCTTTATGCTTCATCGTCTCTCTCCAGGTAATTTGGAACAATGCCTAGCAAGACAACCACCCCAATCCTCAAACCGGGGTGGTTGAGTTCAGCCGCGCACGGTCAGGCCATATTCCGCGCTGGCATCTTGCAGCCACAGCCAGACATAGTCAGCAAAGCTGCGACGAACCACCAGCTCCCACTTCTGCTGCCCGGTGCGACGGATCACCGCCTGGGTCTTGGCGAAGACGGTGGTGACCACCTTGCCTTCCGGGAAGTTGCTGTCGCGCAAATCGTAACCGGTGCTCTTCTTCAGCACATTGATGGCGTCATTGCCGGCCAGCACCAGCATCGTCTGACCACCGGAGACGTTAGCGATAGAGAAATGCCCGCCCATCACATCACGTAGACGCTTCTCCAAGCTAAACGCTTCCGAGCCGGGAACGATCAGCAACCACTCATCGGGAGAGATCCAACGCACTGAGGCATCACCCTCTTCGGCGCTTTCCATAGGTCCTGGCAAAGCAAAGCCCATTACCTGGGAAAAGCCTTTGACGAAGGATTCATTCTGCAACGAACCTCGCAACACCAAATGCCCCAGCAACGCTAACTCCTGCAGATGAACGGTGCCATCACTCGGACCCTTTTCCGCCAAAGACGCTAAATCGGCATGGTGTAGCGGGCTCTCGGGCCGAGGCCCGCCCTTCCCTGGCAGTTGGTCCATCAGTGCGTAAAGCGGGGCTGTTGTTTTTTTCTGCTCTGCCATCAGTTGTTCAGACATTTTGACGCTCTCCTTTAGGGTCCAGGAAAATCGGACTGCAGATTTCGGCTTCAATTACGCTACCGTCAGGCTGCGGATAGTAAACGGTTTCGCCCATACGGTTGAGACCGCCACGGATGAATCCCATCGCAATACTGTGATTCAGACACGCGCTGTAGTAACTGGATGTTATGTGCCCCAGCATCGGCATCGGGATCGGATGGTCAGGATCAGCCACCGCGTTCGAGCCTTCAGGAATCACCACCTGAGGGTTCTTTGTCTTCAAACCGACCATTTGTTTGCGGTTGTCTTTGACGCAATCCTCACGGGCCATGCCACGCTTGCCGATGTAGCTGAACGGCTTGCTGTTCGCCACGCACCAGCTCATACCCAGATCGATCGGGGTAACCGAACCATCCGTGTCCTGCCCGGAGATAATGAAGCCTTTCTCGGCCCGCAAAATGTGCATCGTCTCGGTGCCGTACGGTGTTAAATTGTACTTGGCCCCTACCTCAAACACCTTTTCCCAAACATACATGCCGTAATTAGCCTGGACGTTGATCTCGAATGACAGTTCACCGGTAAAGGAGATGCGGAAGATTCGTGCTGGAACGCCTGCCACGGTGCCCGCTTTCCAATCCATAAACTTGAAGTTGTCACCGCTCAGGTCAATATCATCGGTCAGTTCGGCCACCAATTTTCGACTGTTAGGCCCAGAGATAGTCAACGTCGACCAGTGATCCGTCACGGTATTGAAGTAGACGTCCATTTCAGGCCATTCGGTCTGGTGATAGAGTTCCAGCCACTCCAGCACCCGCGCCGCGCCACCCGTCGTGGTGGTCATAACAAAGTGGTTCTCGGCAAGGCAAGCGGTAACACCGTCGTCGAATACCATGCCGTCTTCGCCACACATCAGGCCGTAGCGGCACTTACCCACCGCCAACTTGGCCCAGGCGTTGCTGTAGACACGTCCCAGGAACTCGCGCGCGTCCTTACCCTGGATATCGATTTTACCCAGGGTCGAGGCATCCAGAATACCGGCGCTGGCGCGAACCGCTTTACACTCGCGGTTCAAGCTGTCCTGCATCGACTCGCCCGATTTGGGGAAGTACCAGGGACGCTTCCATTGACCCACATCCTCAAACTTGGCGCCGTGCTCCAGGTGCCAGCGATGCATGGCGGTGTAGCGCTTCGGATCAAACAGTTCGCGACAGTTACGTCCCACGATAGCGCCAAACGTGATCGGCGTGTAGTTCGGCCGGAAGATGGTCGTGCCGGTCTCAGGGATGGTTTTGTTCAACGACTTGGCGGCGATCGCCATACCGTTGATGTTGCCCAGCTTGCCCTGATCGGTACCGAAGCCCATCGCGGTATAACGTTTAACGTGCTCAATCGACTCGTAACCTTCGCGGGTCGCCACCTCGATTCCCGCCGCGGTCACGTCGGTTTGATAATCGACAAACTGCTTCGGTGCTCGGCTGGTAGGTTTGGTGTGAGGTACGTGGAACAGCGTCATGACGGGGCCTTCGACAGTCTCTGTGACCGAAGGCACCGAGACCAGTTCATCAGACTGATCGCTAAAGCCGGCATTGGTAGCCGCCAAAATACCACGCTGGGCACCCTCTTCCAGACAGCTGCGCAGAGTGTAGCTGCCGTTGATGGCGCCAGCACTAAGCTGCTTCTGCACGGTCTTACCTGGCACAAAAGCCTGAATATCATCGCGCCATTCCGGACGGCTGCCGGTATGGCAGGAAAGGTGCACAGCCGGGCTCCAACCACCGGCGCTGGCGACGGTATCACAGTTCATCTGGCGAACATTACCGGTGACCCTATCACCCTTGGCGTCGATAGAGGCGATGAGCACGCCAGACACTCGCTTGCTACCCTTGACTTCGATCACGGCTGAGCCCGTGATAACATTCAGTCTGCGCTTTTTGGCTTCAACAACACAGGCACCGGTCAGCTCGGCTCGTGTATCTACAATCGCCACAACTTTGCGGCCGGCATCCAGCCAGTCGAAGGCTGCCTGATAGCCCCGATCATTGGTGGTCATCAACACCAACTCGTTGCCGGGTACCACGGCATAGCGCTTGATATAGGTTGATACAGCCGACGCCAGCATGCACCCCGGCACATCGTTATTACCGTAGACCAGAGGCCGCTCGATCGCCCCGGTAGCCAACACCACCCATCCCGCACGAACCCGGTGCATCCGCTGACGCACTTGCCCCTTGGGAGCCAGATCAGCAATATGGTCCGTACGGCGTTCATGGATGGTCAGAAAGTTGTGGTCGTGGTAGCCATTAACCGTCGAGCGGGGTAACAGCATCACGTTATCCATGTCTTGCAGTTCTTTGGTGACCGAAGCCACCCACTCTGCTGCAGGCTTGCCGTCGATGAGCTCAGAGCTTTGCAACAACATGCCACCAAACTCAGCCTGCTCGTCGGCCAGGATCACTCGGGCACCCGCACGCCCGGCGGCCAGGGCCGCAGAGAGTCCAGCCGGACCTGCACCGACAACCATCACATCGGTGTGCTGATTCATCTGGTCATAGATATCCGGATCGTTCTCAACCGGTGAACGACCTAACCCAGCGGCCTTACGGATAAATTTCTCGTAGGTATCCCACAGCGATGGGGGGTACATAAAGGTTTTATAGTAAAAACCGGGTGGCATCATGCGTCCACCGACTCTGCCAATGTAGCTCATCAGGTCGTTGTCGGTGCTGGGCCAGCCGTTCGTCGAAGCGGATACGAGTCCGTCAAACAGTTCCTGTTGCGTCGCCCGGACGTTAGGCACCTGAGTGGCCTCGGTCGCGCCTAGCTGAAGGACTGCGTTAGGCTCATCGGCACCCGCGGCAATAATGCCGCGAGGACGGCTGTATTTAAAACTCCGACCAACGACGTCAACGCCGTTAGCCAACAAGGCCGACGCCAAGGTATCACCCTCAAAACCCGGATAGCTTGTGCCGTTATACTTAAACGTTACCGGCCGGCTACGACTGATGCGTCCGCCGGTCGAGAGACGGTTCTGTTGTGTCATTATATTCGCCTCACTGATCCTGAGTTGCTGTAAAACGGGGCTTAGCCCCTATTTTGTAGGTCTCTTTGATCTCGTAGCTCTGCGTATCACGGGTGATGTTGAAGAACTTGCGACACCCGGTCGCATGGGCCCAAAGCTCATGATGCAACCCTCTCGGGTTATCCCTGAAGTAGAGGTATTCTCCCCACTCTTTATCACTGCAGCTTTCAGGGTCCAAAGGACGCGCAATATGCGCCTGACCTTTGGCGTGGAACTCTTCCTCTTCGCGATGTTCTTCGCAGTAAGGGCAGTAGATAGAAAACATCGGTTTTCTCCTCTGGTTAATGGGCCACGCCGGCGGCACCGTGCTCATCAATGAGTGTTCCATCGTAGAAACGGAACATCGAGAATGCCTTGGCCAACTCATGGGCCTCACCGGCAGCCAAGGTGGCGGCAAATACGTGGCCCGACCCTGGTGTCGCCTTGAACCCACCGGTTCCCCAGCCACAGTTGAAGAACAGGTTTTTCACCGGGGTGTCGGAAATGATCGGACAGGCGTCGGGACAGGTGTCAACGATGCCACCCCACTGGCGGTTCATGCGCACCCGGCTAAAGATCGGGAACAGCTCGACGATGGCCTGGATGGTGTGCTCAACGGTGGAATAGGATCCCCGCTGGCCGTAGCCGTTATAACCGTCGATACCCGCGCCAATCACCAGGTCACCTTTGTCGGACTGGGACACGTAACCGTGAACATGGTTGGACATCACCACGGTGTCGAGGATCGGCTTGATCGGCTCGGACACCAGCGCCTGCAGCGGATGGGATTCCAGCGGCAGGGTGAAGCCTGCCATCTTCGCCAACACGCTGGAGTTACCCGCCACCACACAACCAATGCGGTCGGCCTTAATGGTGCCGTGCTGCTTGGTTTCAACACCGATAGCTTCGCCATCTTCGGTGAGGATATCCACCACCTCGCATTGCTGGATCAGGTCAACACCCAATTGGTCAGCAGCGCGGGCATATCCCCAAGCCACGGCGTCGTGGCGAGCCACACCGGCGCGAGGCTGCCAGGAGGCGCCCATAACCGGATAACGGGTATTGCCCGAGCAATCCATAATCGGCACGATCTCGGAAACCTGCTTGGTATCCAGCACCTCGCCATCGATACCGTTGAGGCGGTTGGCGCTGACCCGGCGCTGAATATCGCGCATGTCCTGAAGGGTATGCCCCAGGTTAAGCACACCGCGCTGAGAGAACATGACGTTGTAGTTTAGGTCTTGAGAAAGACCTTCCCACAATTTCATCGCATGCTCGTAGAGATGAGCCGATTCGTCCCATAGGTAGTTCGAGCGTACGATCGTGGTATTACGGGCCGTGTTACCGCCACCCAGATAGCCCTTTTCGACCACCGCAATGTTAGTGATGTTATGCTCTTTGGCCAGATAGTAGGCCGTCGCCAGGCCATGCCCGCCGCCGCCGACGATCACCACATCGTACTTTTTCTTGGGCTTGGGGTTGCGCCAGGCCCGCTGCCAGTTTTCGTGATAACTCAGGGCGTGTTTGAACAGCCCGAAACCTGAGTATTTCTGCATTTTGTTCACCCCTATTGGTTCATGCCCGCGGCATGTCGTTGGTTCCGGCAGGATCGATCAACACTCAATAATATTGACCGCCAACCCTCCCCGCGATGTTTCCTTGTATTTATCCAGCATGTCGCGCCCGGTTTCCCGCATGGTGGCAATCACTTTATCCAGCGACACGAAGTGCTCACCGTCACCCCGCAGTGCCAGCGATGCGGCATTAATCGCTTTTACCGAGGCCATGGCATTACGCTCGATGCAGGGCACCTGCACCAACCCACCAATGGGGTCACACGTCAGCCCGAGATTGTGTTCCATGCCAATCTCGGCCGCGTTTTCAACCTGACCCGGGGTTCCGCCAGTCACCGCTGCAAGACCCGCCGCAGCCATGGCGCAAGCGGAGCCAACCTCGCCCTGACAGCCCACTTCGGCCCCGGAGATTGAGGCATTTATCTTGAACAGAATGCCAATAGCGGCCGCCGTGAGCAGGAAATGGATAACCCCTTCTTCGTTGGAGTTCGGACAGAAGTGGGTGTAGTAGTGCAGCACCGCTGGGATGATGCCTGCCGCACCGTTGGTGGGCGCGGTGACTATGCGACCACCCGCGGCATTCTCCTCGTTAACAGCAAGCGCATAGAGGTTGACCCAGTCCAGGGCCCCCAATGACGGGGTGATCATGTCCATGCGGGTTCGATTATTAAGGTCCCGGTAGAGTGCCGCCGCCCGGCGCTTGACTTTCAGCCCTCCAGGCAGGGTGCCCTCGTTCTGGGTGCCATTGCGAACACACGCTTTCATAGCCTCCCAAAGCTCCAGAATTCCCTTACGGACATCATCTTCACTGCGCCAAACACACTCATTTTTAAGCATCACGTCAGCGATGCTGAGCCCGGTTTCCCGGCAGATCTTTAGCAGCTCCGTACCGGTACGAAAGGGGTACGGCAGCACCGTGGAATCCTGGACGATCCGGTCAGTGCCAGCCGCGGTTTCATCGACCACAAAACCACCACCCACCGAGTAGTACACACCCTGGCGAACCACCTCGCCGGCCTGATCGTAAGCGGTGAAACTCATGCCGTTGGCGTGAAAGGGCAGCGACTCCTTACGGTGGTAAATCAGATCCCGGCGGTCGTCGTAATCGATACTGTGGTGACCGGCCAGCGCCAACTGCCCACTACTAACGATCTCGCTATAGCGGGGTTGCATAATCGCCGGATCAACTTCCTCCGGCAGGTGGCCTTCCAGCCCCAGCAACACCGCAGGCCCGGAACCATGCCCCTTGCCGGTGGCTCCCAAAGAGCCATATAACTGCAACTCAACCCGAGCTACTCGCCCCAGCAACCCATCTTTCTCAAGCGCGGTAACAAAGATATGGGCTGCCTTCATGGGCCCAACAGTATGTGAACTGGAGGGCCCAATCCCAATTTTCAGCATATCGAATAAGCTAATCGCCATGTCGAAACCTCTTTACCGCCCGCGCAGGATCGTGCCCACGCGTGGCAGATTATTGTTATTGATGGGAACGAAGGTCGGTTTAACGGTAAACCGGGAACTCAACGCAGAGGGCGCGCACCTTTTCCTTTACCTCTGCGATCGTGGCTTCGGCATCACCCGCCCGCATGGCATCCAGGATGTCGGCGATCCAGCCACTCAGCGCACGGCATTGCGCTTCCTTCATGCCACGGGTTGTGATCACCGGCGACCCGATGCGCAGACCCGAGGTAACGAAGGGTGACTGGGGGTCGTTAGGCACCGCGTTCTTGTTCACGGTGATAGAAGCCCGCCCCAACGCTGCATCAGCATCTTTACCGGTCAACTCCTGCTTAATCAGACTTAGCAGGAACAGGTGGTTCTTGGTGCCGCCGGATACAACATCGTAACCCCGCTCGACAAACACCTCGGCCATCGCTTGGGCGTTCTTGATAACCTGGGCCTGATATTCCTTAAACGACGGATCCAGAGCTTCCTTAAAGGCGACTGCCTTAGCGGCGATCACATGCATCAGCGGACCACCCTGCCCCCCCGGGAATACCGCCGAGTTGAGTTTCTTCTCAATCTCAGGGTTGGACATGGCAAGGATCAGGCCGCCACGAGGGCCACGCAGGGTCTTGTGGGTAGTGGTGGTGACCACATGTGCGAAAGGAAGCGGATTAGGATAGAGACCAGCCGCCACGAGGCCAGCAACATGGGCCATGTCGACAAAGAGGTAGGCACCCACCTGGTCCGCGATCTGACGGAAGCGCGCCCAGTCAACGATCTGCGAGTAAGCAGAGAAGCCGGCGACGATCATTTTCGGCTTATGCTCGATAGCCAGCGCTTCAACTTGGTCATAATCGATCTCGCCACTGGCTTCGTTCAGACCGTACTGGATCGCGTTGTAGATCTTACCGGAAAAACTGACATGGGAACCGTGGGTCAGGTGACCACCGTGAGCCAGACTCATCCCCAGTATGGTATCGCCCGGCTGGCACAGGGCCATATAGACGGCGGCGTTAGCTTGGGAGCCGGAGTGAGGCTGAACGTTGGCGTAGTCGGCACCGAATAACTCCTTGGCACGATCAATGGCCATTTGCTCAACCACATCCACATGCTCGCAGCCGCCGTAATAACGCTTTCCGGGGTAGCCCTCGGCATACTTGTTGGTCAGCGAGGTCCCCTGAGCTTCCATCACCACAGGGCTGGTGTAGTTTTCGGAGGCGATCAGTTCAATATGGTCCTCCTGACGTGCCGCCTCTTTCTGGATCGCATCCCACAGAGCCGGGTCGTAATTCTGAATAGTGTCACTTTGGTTGAACATTATTTTTATTCTCCTGTACGGGTACCCGATGGTCCCGGATGGGTTAGTTCCCCAGGTATCTTTAAAAACCTGAGTCTTGCATTCACTTCATCCTACCGAGCAACAATCGTTCGGGGCTGTCTGTCCGCCACCTTCAGTTACGAATTTGCGACAGCGTGATGGGAGCCGAACATGGGTAATCAGGTATCCGTTTATGCGCCGTCGATAACGAGCACCTTGCGCAAGGTTTCGTGCACGGTTCAGGTACGCAGCATCGATACCACAACAGCCAACGCCCACGGCACTGTATCCACCGGTAACCCGTTGCAGGGTGGCGAGCAACGGGAGTTCGGCGATGCCGGTTATCTCAGAGTTCAAAAACGGAACGAGCACAAGCACCGCAAGAACGTATCCTGGTTGATCGGCAAACGGCCCGGCACCCGGAAGAAACTGGATGCTGACAAACTGAAAGCCGAAAAAATCAAAGCCTGTGTTCGCGCCAAAGTGGAGTATCCCTTTCGGTGCATTAAGCAGGCCTTTAGTTATAACAAAGAGGTAATAACGTCAGAATGACAGCTGAATGGATTTTCTTTGAATTGAAAAGCGATTTTGCGGAAAACCGAACGTCAATCAGACCCTCCTTAAATTGAAGTTGCGTGATAAAAAAGTCCGACAGTGCGACACCAACAACGGATAACTGACACCGAACAGAGAGCCTGTAAACCAAATTGTGTAACTGCCCACGACTGAGTAAT
>TARA_R110001592_G_scaffold86771_5_pt1 | contig 12256 bp, 17 predicted proteins | sample TARA_R110001592 | Tara Oceans TARA_R110001592 (sample SAMEA4398387) | marine metagenome | biome: Polar Biome; feature: [SRF] surface water layer (ENVO:00010504); material: water (ENVO:00002006), including particulate matter (ENVO:01000060) such as... | depth 5 m
CAAAATGATGGATTATAGGTCTATTTAAACATTGACAAATACCTAATATTATGATATAATATAATGATACAATAAATGAAGGTGAAATATTATGACAAAAGAACAACGATTTAAATTTATAGACAATTTAGACACAAGTAAACTCCCAATAACTAAAGGTAAAAAAGTAGATGGTTTTCGTTTCTATGATATAGAAGGAAAGGCATATCCATCAATTACTACTGTATTAAGTATCCGTTCTAAAGAAGGAATAGAGAAGTGGCGTAATAGTATTGGTGAGAAAGTTGCCAATTGGGAAATGGGTAGAGCGGCTAGACGAGGTAAAGCAACTCACACACTTGTTGAACAATATATTAAGAATGAAACTCCAAGTATCAGAGATGTACTTCCTCTAGGGTTATTCAGATTACTAAAACCATACATTGATCAAATTGATAACATACATTGTTTAGAAACAATTATGTATAGTAAACAATTGACTATCGCTGGTCAAGTTGACTGTATCGCTGAATATAATGGTAAGTTATCTGTAATAGATTTTAAAACAGCAAACAAAGAACGAAAAGAAGATTGGATTGAAAACTACTTCTTACAAACAACTGCTTATGCAATTATGTATGAAGAAATGTTTGGTAAACCAATTGAACAAATTGTTATTTTACTTGCTGCTGAAGATGGTACTGTACAATCATATACTAGAGATAAGAAAGAATACGCAGATAAATTAGGTGTTGCTATTCAGGATTTCTATAAGCATTACGAAAGTATTAATAAAGATAAGGTGTAATGAAACTATTAGGCTTAAGATTATGTACGCATGATAGTAATATTTCTTATTTTGACGGCACTAATCTACATTATTATAAATCAGAAAGAAAGCATGGTATAAAACATCATGCTTATAATAATCTTTGGCAATGGCAAAAAGAAATAAAAGATTTATGGAATGTAGATTATAATGAAATAGATGAAATTGCTATTATCATTGATTCGCAAGTCCACAAACTACCACTAGACAACGAAGATTTTTTTCCTGCAGTAGATTATAATTATCTACCTGTAAGAAATAAGGTAGTAAGAGTTAACCATCATTATGCTCATGCATTAAGTTGTTTTCCTGTCACTACAAAAACTCCTAAAGTAGATATAGTAATAGATGGTTATGGTGATTATAATATATCTTGGACCGTTTTTAAAGATAGAAAATTAATTAAAAAAGGATTGATAACTGAAGTTGGCTCAATAGGTAAAGGTATGAATAGAGCTGGTGCATACCTTGGTGTACAATCTGAACATGATGATGACTATGCAGGTAAGGTTATGGGTTTACAATCATATGGAACTATTAATAATGATTTTCTAAAACATTTAGAGCGATACGATATGAATAGTATTAATAAGATATTTGATATTGGAGAATGGTTTGATTTCCATGGTGATCATTTAGTTGGTAATTTAAAACCACTTGATTGGATAAAAACTGTTCATCAAAGAATAGATGACTTACTTGTTTCTTTTGTTAGTGAATATGCTAATGATGATGATGTGATTTCATATTCAGGTGGAGTTGCTCAAAATGTTATATGGAATACCACATTAAGAAACAAATTTAAAAATTTGGTAATCCCACCACATTGTGCTGATGAGGGATTAAGTTTAGGTGCGATAGAATATTTAAGAATAAAGAACAAATTAAAACCATTTAAATTAGATAACTTTCCTTATTGTCAAACAGATGAAAGACCAGATGGATTTGTAGAAGATACCACAATAGAAAAGGTTGCTCAATATTTGAAAGATGGTAAGATAGTTGCTTGGTATCAAGGTAATGGTGAGATTGGTCCAAGAGCTTTAGGGCATAGATCACTATTAATGAATCCTACTATACCAGATGCTAAGTTAAAAGTCAACAAAATAAAAAAACGAGAAGTTTATAGACCATTTGGTTGTTCTATATTGGAAGAACATCAAAAAGAATATTTTGGTACAGATATTCATAATCCACATATGTTGTATGTTGGAAATACAACAAAGTACAATTTAAAATCAATTACACACATTGATGGCACTTGTAGATTTCAAAGTGTCACACCAACAGATGGACCATTTTACAAATTATTAAAGAGTTTTTATGATATAACTAACTGTCCTGTTTTATTAAACACAAGTTTTAACATAAATGGTAAACCTATTTTAGGTAATACTAACGATACAAAATCATTTTATGAAGATTCAGATATAGATGTTTTGGTTATTGGTAATAAAATTTATACTAAATAGTTAAAGGATTAACTATGAAAAAATTACTAATAATACTATTATTCGGTTTGGTTGCATTTAGTGTTAACGCAGACCATGAAGAACAGACAGGCGAGGTCTATTTTCAGAATGTACCTGCGTTATGTGGTACACCTGAAATGATTCAGTCATACACAGACCACGCAGATATGAAGCCACTCTTTATCTCATTAGGTAGAGAAGGCATGAAAATTAATGGTAAAGCAGTTTATATGATGACTATAATGGTGAATACTGATAACACCGAAACAATGTCAGTAATTGATGTTCCTAGTGGAACAGAAAGATGTATATTATATCATACATTTGACCTAACAACGGTTGACAAATGATCAATAATATGGTATAGTAATAGAGTTGCAACTGTGTAGGCGAAAGCGAGAGTAAGTACCCTACACTTATATAATTAGGAGAATATAATGACAGACGATAGATCAGAAGACATGAGTTATGAAAATGAAGCAAGTCCACCAACACCAATGGTACAGATTTCATTAAAAGAATACGACAAATTAAAAGCAAAACAGCATTACATTACAGATAAATCTATGATTGATATTATAGATAACCTAGAAAGACTTGTAAGAGCCTTAAGGAAACATATAGTAAGATCGGATTTTGATGAATAGTAAAGAGTTTAGTTTTGAAATTGAGAAGATAGTAAAAGAAAAAAGAACTACATACATGGAAGCTATACTTCATTATTGCGAAGAAAACGATATTGACCCAGGAACAGTTTCATCTTTAGTTTCAAAAAGTTTAAAAGAAAAAGTACAAGTAGAAGCAATTGATTTAAGGTTGTTAAACACTCCAAAGGGTGGTATATTACCAATTTAATATGTATGGAGGTTTTGATGTTTATAAAGTTTATCTCGGTGTCAAGCTACATTTTACATCTAAAACTTATGACTATATCAAATATGGTGGTAAAGTCAATGCGACACTCAGTAGTTTTACTAAAAGAAAGGATAGATACTTTTTTCACAAATTAAGTACAAAATATGGACAAGATAATATACTTGACTTCTTTGTTGCTAACTTTCTTGCAGATCGCAAGAGATGGATTGGTAATCTGTTGGAAAATGATGGTAAAGATGTTTACTTGGATTATAGAAAAAGGAAAGAAGCATTTGCCTATCATTTTAGATCAGACTGTGTATCTATTAGCAATGATTTGCATGATAAGTCTATTTCTTTTAATAACGCTTTTAGAAGTCCTAAAGGTCAGCATCCTAGAATCTTACAACTTCTTATTCAAAGAAAAGTTGGGTACCAGACTGCAGTCGTCTTGGAACACTTTTTGTCGTTTATTAAAAATTGGAATGTGGAGATTAAAGAAACTTTTATCTGGCCTGAAATCGCATCTACGATTACCAGATTGAGACCGTTTATAAACTATAATGCAACAGAATGTAAATTTATTATGAAAGATGTATTTGTAAATGAATCCAAATAGTATCATACCATTATTTTCTACTCCACTATATCATACTCATACTGATTATGTTATGGATACAAAAGAGTTTGAAAGACTAAAAGAAGTAGAATGGTTTTATCCACCTTCAGAGGATTTTGATGAACATAGAAAAAAAATATCTGTCGTATCTAATTCACAAAAGCTTTTCAAAGACTATGACTTTAAAGAGTTAGAAAATGTTTTTGAAAAACATAAGAATTTTTATGTAGATGAAGTGTTAGGTATGTTTAATAAATTTATTATGTCAGCGAGTTGGGCAGCAAAAACTACAAGAGGCAACTCACACCCACCACATGACCACAAGAATTGTATTTTTAGTGTAGTATATTATGCTAGATGTTATAGTGGCGATTTAGTATTAACAACTAGAAATAATTTTATAGAAGAAAAGTGGAATTTAGATTTTAATTACAAGACTAATAGAAACATATTTAACAGTACGAGTTTTAATTGTAAAGTTAAGACAGGTGATATTGTTATTATACCAGGTCATATGGAACATATGACAACTCCAAACGATAGTGATTTTCAAAGATACATAGTTGGTGCTAACTATTTTGTCACTGGTGGTATAGGACAAGAAAAGAAAGTCACAAAGTTGGAGTTGAACATTGAGTAATACTATACCAGAGAGTAATAAGATTGGACCAAATGGTGAAGCTGTTGATAGATTATATTGTGACTTATATGGACATCTTAATCTAATATTGAAGAATGGTAAGGAGTATGAAGGTAAGATAGATAAGAAGTCTATTAAGAACGCTGATGGTACTTTAAACCATGTCTATCATGCTAATACTAAATGGTTTAATAGAATGGGACAACCAATTGATAAGCCAGATAATTTAATAACGAGGGAAAAAGAATGAACTTATTTTGTATAGGTAATGGACAAAGTAGAAATACAATAGATTTAAATAAACTAAAGCCACATGGTAAGACTGCTGGTTGTAATGGATTGTATAGAGATTTTGCGCCAGATATATTATGTGCTGTTGACCAAGCAATCTCGCATGAAGTATATCATAGTGGATATTGCCAAGAAAACGAAACTTGGTTAAGAAACTGGACTAAACTTCCAGCAATGATGTTTGAACATACTGTTTATGGTACAGAACCTGAACTTGCGAAAGAAGCAAAACAATATTTTGATAATATAAAGATAAACGATAAAGGTAATGCTCAACAATTTGTATTCCATGGGTCAGCTATATCAGGTAAAGCAACTATTGTAAAAAGATATAAAGGTAATGCAGAACTAATTAAAAGAGAGATTAATAACACAGCTTGTTATGTAAGTTGGATACAAGAAAATGACAAATCAAATGACTTAACAGATTTGATACCATCAGTTTTAAGAGATAGAGGTTGGGCGTGTGGCGCCACAGCTGGCTTGGTAGGATTAACAAAATTCACAGATACAACAGACATATATTTACTTGGCCATGACTTATATAGTAATGGACCTAAAATAAACAATTTGTACAAGGGAACAACTTGTTATGGCGCACCAGAGGCACCACCAATACCATGTACTAATTGGATTAGTCAATGGAATCATTTGATGGCTGAGTTTCCTAATGTTAATTTTATTAAAGTCAATCCACTTGGTAAAGATGGTGATATTAATGAAAGAGTATCAAAAGAGATACACGAATGGTCAAAGAATAAGAACATATCATATATGTCATTTAAGAAATTCAATAAGAAGTTTGAACTAGGGTTGACAAATGATCAATAATATGGTATAATGAGGGTAATATGTTAGATAGAATTATATACAAATCTTTAGACAAGATTATAGAATTGATAGAACGATATAAAGCATATAAAATAAGAAAGTCTTTACCTAAATCTGCTTACAACGAACAGGCGAAATCAAAAAGTCTAAAAAAGTGGGTAGAACAAAGAGAGAAGTCTTATAAATAATAATGATTCCGATTAAACAGGAAACACAAATATAATAATACGAAAATACATACAAGGAGAAAATATAATGGATTTCGAATCACTTAAACAGTCAAGCTCAAACTTTGACAAACTTACCAAGGCTATTGAAGCCAATCTTGGTACAGAAAATAAAGATCAAAACAAATCAAAATACCAAGACGACAGATTTTGGAAACCAGAACTAGATAAAACTGGTAATGGATACGCTGTCATTAGATTCTTACCATCAGTTGATGGAGAAGACTTACCTTGGCAAAGAGTATGGTCACATGCATTCCAAGATGTTGGTGGCTGGTACATTGAAAACTCACTAACTACATTAGGTCACAAAGACCCTGTGTCAGAAGAAAATACTAGACTATGGAATACTGGTTTAGATAGTGATAAAGAAATTGCTAGAAAGAGAAAAAGAAAATTATCTTACTATGCAAATATATTAGTACAATCAGATCCAAAGCATCCTGAAAATGAGGGCAAAGTATTCTTATTCAAATTTGGTAAAAAGATATTTGATAAGATTACAGAAGCTATGCAACCAGCATTTGAAGATGAGAAACCAGTCAATCCTTTTGACTTTTGGAAAGGCGCTAACTTCAAATTGAAGATTAGAAAAGTTGACGGTTATTGGAACTATGACAAGTCTGAATTTGAGGCTGTGTCACAAATCAAAGAAGGTGATGAAGACATTAAGAAATTATGGTCTTCTCAACACCCTCTTAAACCATTTCTTGCACCCGATAATTTCAAAACCTATGACGAACTCAAAGAGAAACTGAATAGGACGATTACAGGTGTACGAAGCACGACAACTGCTGATAAGGTAGACCTCCCATCTCAATCAGCACCAAGTGTGAAAAGTACAGAAGCTACTTCTCCTGCTGCTAGTGAAGACGATACTTTATCGTATTTTAGTAAATTAGCCGAGGAAGAGTAAATCTCTCTCAAGCTTCAGTAAACTTTAAGGGTGTCGTAGAAATACGGCACTCTTTTTTCGTATAAATATAGACATGGCAATATCCATTTTAGACCCACTAAAAACTCAACAAGGCGGCATTCGTAAGAGTGCTAATTGGTATAGAAAAACTATTGCCGACTTAGGTGATAGAATTACAGCTAGAAAGTTAATGAATAGTGGTAAATTAAATGGTATTCCTAGTAAAGGAAGATTAAATATGTTCTTTTACGACCCTAAATATAAGAAGACATTACCTTTGTATGATACATTTCCACTTGTATTACCATTGGAAACAATACCAGGTGGTTTTATGGGATTGAACTTTCATTATATAAGACCTCTACAAAGAATAAGTCTATTGAATAATTTACAAAGATTTGCTACTGGTGGAATGGCAAAGAGTACAAGAATTGATGCGACCTATGATAGAGTTAAGAATGTAGGTATCGCAGCAACTACTGTTAAGAAATATTTGTATAGTCATGTTAGGTCAAGTTTTTTAAGAGTTGATTTTGACGAAGCAGCATTGGCAGTTATGTTGCCAGTTGCACAGTTTAAAAAAGGAAAACCGTATTAATGAAAACTATTAAAAGAATTATAGCAAAGATTTTTGGCATAAAACAATGTCAATGTAAGGATAAGTAATGGCGATTTTAAGAGGCGGAAAAAGAATTGGTGGATACGACATACGAGTAGGTATACCTAGAGATAGAAGCCTTGACAATGTAGAACGAGATCCAAGATTAAGACAGAAAGCTGGTGGTAATCCTGAAACTACTATGGGTAGATTTCAAGCTTATGTAAATGAAGCTGAAGGCTTTGCTCGTAAGGCAAGATTTTATACAGAATTTTTCTTACCAAGAGGATTATCTTTTGGTGGTGGTGTTGGTGGTGAAGATACAGCAGTTCAAGTAAAAGGAACTGGCGAAGGAATAGAAGCATTTAAATTGTCAGAAGAATTACAAGCAGTACACAATGCGAATGGTAAAAGAGTTAGAGCATTTTGTGCTGAAATAGCTATGCCAAATAGAGAAGTGGTGACAAAAGAAATTAGACATGGAAATTCTCCAGCTAGAAGTCATGTAGTAGATTTTAACTCAGCAGATATAACTGCAACATTTTACTTGGATAAGTTTATGAGAGAAAGATCATACTTTGAGTTATGGCAACAAGCAGCATTTAGTACAACATCATTTAATAAAAACTATTACGACAATTATGTATCTGATATGAATATATTTGCGTTAGGAAGTTTTGCTAGCAGACAAGAGCGTGATGATATAACATATGCAGTTAAACTATTTGATTGTTATCCAAAAAATATTAGTGCAGTTGAATTTTCACATGAAAACAACAATGTACAAACTTTCCAAGTGACATTTGGATTTAGATATTGGGTTAATTACTTTATTGACAAAGCAGGTCAAATAGACTTAGGTCAATCAGAATTTGGAACACCTGAAGTAAAAACAGCAGGTGGACTATTTGGTGGATTATTAGGAAGACTACCACCAGAATTGAGAAGAGCAGGGCGTGATGTTCTTAACGATTTAAGAAGAAGAGCGCCAATCGGTAGAATAACTGGTGGAAGAGTATTCCCACCATTTAAAATACCACCGTTAAATTTATAATAAGGAGTAAGATATAATGGCATTACCAAAGGTGGAAGCACCACGATATGAATTGACTTTACCATCACAAGATATAAAAGTTAAATACAGACCATTTCTAGTAAAAGAAGAAAAGATACTTTTAATGGCTATGGAATCTCAAAAGGAATCTGAGATATATGAGGCAACAAAACAAATTGTTGATACTTGTACATATGGTTCCCTAAATGTTGAGGAATTACCTATGTTTGATTTAGAATATCTTTTTTTGAACATAAGAGCAAAATCCGTAGGTGAAGTATCAAAGTTTAAAGTTTTATGTCCAGATGACAAAAAGACTTATGCTGATGTTGAGATTGACTTAACAAAAGTAAATGTAGAAGTAGATGATGACCACACAAATAAAATTATTGTGGACGAGAGTAGAAATTTAGGTGTAGTGATGAAGTATCCAACGATGCAGGTATTAAAGTCAGGCACAAATATAGATCAAGCGAATATGGAACAAGTATTTAATATGCTAGCCACATGCGTTGATCACATATTTGAGGGCGAGAAAATATATCCAGCGAAGGATAGTACAGAGAAAGAAATTAAGGAGTTTTTTGAAAGTTTATCGCAAGAAAGCTTTGCTAAAATTAAGAAATTTTTTGATACTATGCCAAGAGTTAGACACGAATTTGAAGTGACTAACCCTACGACTAATGTAAAAAGTAAGGTCACGCTTACTGGACTGAATGATTTTTTCGAATCAGCCTCGCCCATAATAGCCTAGAGGCCTATTTTGAAGTCAATTTTGCGTTATTACATCATCATAAATATAGTTTGAATGAAGTAGAGAATATGTTGCCTTGGGAACGAGATATATATGTTCAAATGCTAATAAATCATATTAAAGACGAAAACGAAAGACGAAGTAGAGGAGAGAAATAATGATACAAAAAATTAAAAACATATTTGGATCAGGTTGGTCAGGATTTAAATACGGCATAAAACAACTATGGCATTTCATAGAGGTAGAAATACCTGAATTGCTTTCTAATTGGAGATTTGTACCAAGATTAATGATGATAGCATATGCTTATGCTTTCATGGAAGTTATAACTTGGTTTATGGCACTAGAAGCACCTAACAACGCACAAGCAGGTTTAGTATCTGTTGTAGTTGGCGCAGGCGCTGGCTGGTTTGCGATATATGTAAACGGTAAACCATCTAAAGTAAAAAATAAAGACTAATGGCAATAAAAGAATCAGATATTAAAGGTTTAATGAAAGTGGTAATGTCTTCTACTATGAAGACTGTGGCTGCTGGTCAGAAAACTGTCATATCACCTACAGAAGTAAGAAACATTGCAATTCAAATAACGAAAGATGCTACAAGTGGTAGTATTACTAGATTTGAGAACGCACTTGCTCAAACAGAAAAGGTTTTAGACAAGTTAGATATTGATTTAAGAGATTTTAATTCTGGTCTAGCCAAAACACTAAAAGAAGCACAAGTCCAAAGAGATGATAAAATAAAAGAAGTTGAAACGCTTAGAGCTAGTAATATTGTTGCTGAGGTTAAAGCTGATAAACAAGGTAGAGAGTTTATGTATGAAACTCACATACTGACTAAAAAAGAAATAGCAGAACGAACAGAGTTATTACAAAAGAATAAGAGTCTTGCTGAAGATAGAGAAAAGAAAATTATTGCTAGAATGGACGAACTGTTATCGCAAGAAAAACTTTCTAATGATGATAGACAAGAAATAATAGAAGGCGAGAAACAAATACAAGCTGATAAGTTAAAAATTGAAAGAGAAGATAAAACATTAAATCCATTGAAACCAGATGGCGATACTGGATTTGGACCTAGTAGTACATTTTACGAAGAATTAAAAGCACCATTCATAGCTGTTGGAGATGCGTTTATGGCAATAGGTGACCTTGGTAAAGACATTATGAAGATTGGTAAGTTTTTTGCTGATGGTGGTTTGATGAAAGGTCTAAAAGGTTTTAAAAAAGGTATAATGGCAATAGGTAAATTTTTAATGGGAACTAAAGTATTAATAGGTCTTGCGATTGCTGGTGTAATAGCTGGAATAGTATATTTCAAAGACGAGTTAATGGCTATTGGTAAATTCATAGTTGGTATTCCAGGTTTTATTATGAAAGGTTTGACAAAAGTATTTACTATGTACACAGATTTTTACAAGACAATGATAAATGCTGTTATCAAACTTATTAACAAGATACCAGGTGTCAATATAGGTTTACTTGAAACTTCTACTATGAAAAAAGAAAGAGAAGAAGGAGAGAAACAAGAAAGAATTAAAAAAGGTGCAGCAGACTTTACTGGTGATGTTGAAGCAAATACACAAAGTGGGTTTGTAGATAAAGGTGGATACCTGGAACCAATAAGAGAACAAGATAATGGATTTAGCGATAACGCAGGTATGGGTAATGAACAATCTAATGTTGTTTATGACAAAGGTACCAAGTCAGCAATAATGATGAATAGACAAGTTGTTGGAAACCAATTAAGAGGCTCAGGCGCAACTGGAACAGGTGATGCGTCAACTGCTAAAACTTTATTCCAAGAACAGAAACAAGCTAAGATGTATGATACTGGTGAAGTTCCACCTGTCATATTAAATAATACAAATCAATCTAGTGTTAATAGTAGTGGTAGTACAACTGTAGGATTTGTACAGAATAAAAATGTTGACGATACATTTACAAATCTCAACTATGTAATGCCTTAATAAGGGCCTAAGTCTTTTTCAGTAATCAATTTAAATTCAGCATTATTATCTTCACAGTAAGCTTGTGCTGCTTTCCATTTCGCTTGATTTTTAATATATTCAAATGACTCACGCATAAACGATCTTGTTTTCTTTTTGGTAGGTTTTGGTGGTACACATTGACGAGATGGTTTAATCTCTATAACAAATTTCTTATCCTTAATAGTCTTAACAATGAAGTCAGGATAGTATTTGTGGTACTTTTTATCAATAGGATTGAAGTATCTAATAGATACTTCTTCACTAGCCCAATTAGTTATGTCTGGATTACGGTCACAATGTAGCATAAACTTACGCTCTAGTAAAGAACGATACACTATTTTGGCCGGGTCACCCACATATTTTTTAGGGTTTGATGGGCGATATAAACCTTGGTATGACTTTCTCATGGTGTTATAAATATTATCATTACAAGGATATTTAGATGGCTTTTACAAGTAAGATTTCAAATGTTATAAAAGGTGCGATTAAGAATCAGATTACCAGCTCAATTGGTAGTTTGACGCATGGACTAGTTGCGGGTAAATCACAATCTGCTAAGGTTGCGGCTAAACTACTAAACAAGTCACCTTTAGAGATAGAAAATATCAATCCAACATCACATATGAAAGAGAATCCATATTCATATGGTACAGTATTCTACCCTAACGAAACAGCAAACTTAGGAGAAGGCCACTATGTAATATTTGATGTTATAATGCATAACTCATCAAAATTCAAATCAACTAATTTTAGTAATAATAAGATTGCTACTAACTCAAACAATTTAGTTGGTGAATATGGTTATTCTTCTGCGCAAGGAGATACTGTAAACAAAATTAAGGCAAGTAAATTTGCTGAGGCGAGAAAGATAAATCCTAAATCAGGACTAAATGAAAAGACACCAACACATAGTTTTATAAGTGATAGTATAATATTATACACACCAGCTCAGTCATTGAAGTTTGGATATGGCGCTACATACGATACGCCTGCCACTGGTATCGCTGGTCTAATAGGACAAGGAATAGGTGACTTTAGAGATACAAAAGGATTTGTAGAGAAATTAAAATCAATGGGTAGTGTCGGTGGTGACGCTGTAAAACAAATTGGTAGAAAGGCACTATTTGGTGCTGCTAGTTTGATACCAGGATTTGAAGGTGCTGAAGCGGCATACGATAAAGCATTTGGACAAGCTGTTA
>TARA_R110001592_G_scaffold6720_1_pt1 | contig 12254 bp, 10 predicted proteins | sample TARA_R110001592 | Tara Oceans TARA_R110001592 (sample SAMEA4398387) | marine metagenome | biome: Polar Biome; feature: [SRF] surface water layer (ENVO:00010504); material: water (ENVO:00002006), including particulate matter (ENVO:01000060) such as... | depth 5 m
TCTGGTATTGGTATTGTTAATACAGGGCGAAAAGAATGACTCACTAAGTTTTTTGATGTACTCTCAAACATTAGTTGCCAAAACGAATGTTTGTGTGTGCCTAAAGCCACCATATCAATTTCATTTTCTATGCAATAATTCAAGATTCCTAATTCTTGTGTACTATCAGAATATAAAGCAACTTTAAACTTATCTCCTGTAATTGGAGATAATCCTTCATTTTCAATAAAATGGTTTATTTTTTCCATCGACACCCTAGTAGGTTCAAAATGAGTTGGTGTATTTATTTTCAACAAATGAATTTGAGCACCAAACTTATCTGCAAAAGTTCTAACTATTGAAAATATTCGATTTGATTCTGGAGAAAAATCAGAAGCAAAAACAATTGATTTTATTTTCAAATCTACCACCTTGTGCTTAATCGTTAAAACACTAAATTCTGATTTCTTTACTACCCTTTCAGTATTACTCCCTAACAATATATCTGAAACAGTAGAAGTTCCATGAGAACCCATTAAAATTAAATCTGCTTTAACATCTTCAGCTCCTTCAACAATTTTATCACTTATATTTCCATCAATCTTAATATAGGTTTCAACAGCTATGTCAGCTAAAAATTTAATCTTCTTTAACTGCTTTAATTTTTCTTCAGCTTTTTTATACTCATCATCACTTGTAGAATGAACAACTGCTAAAATATGTATAGTGCTTTTTCTTAATCTCGCAATAAATGCTGCGTATTCCAATGCTGCTTCTGCATATTCAGAAAAATCGGTAGGCACAAGTAAGTTTTTCATAACTAATGTTTTCAACAAAGTTAATTCGGTAATTCAAATAAACAAATGATAATAATCAAATATATTATTAAATGATTTTAATACCGATTGATAAAAACTATTTTTGTGAAAAAGAAAAACATTGAAGACTCCAGTAATTTTAGTTGTAAATGATGATGGTATTACCGCTCCTGGAATATTATCTTTAATTGAAGTTGTTAAAGAATTTGGAACAATAACAGTTGTTGCACCAGACAAACCCCAAAGCGGAATGGGACATGCTGTCACATTAAATAATACAATAAGGGTTGATAAAACAACTAAAGATGGAGTTGATTATTTTTCTTGCTCAGGAACACCTGTTGATTGTGTTAAAATTGCGGTAAACAAGTTAATGACACAACGCCCCGATTTAATTGTTTCTGGTATTAATCATGGTTCTAATTCTTCAATAAATGTAATCTATTCTGGAACTATGTCTGCTGCAGTTGAAGGAGCTTTAGAGGGAATACCCTCTCTTGGTTTTTCTTTGTGCAACCATAGTATTGAAGCAGATTTTACTGCGGCTAAATTTTATGCAAAAAAAATAATTGGGCAACTTTTAGCCAATAACTATAAAAAAGGGATTTGTTTAAATGTAAATATCCCTAATTCAACGCTAGAGCTTATACATGGTGTAAAAGTTTGTAAGCAAGCTAATGGCAACTGGGAAGAAGATTTTGATGAACGAATTGATCCGAATGGTAAAACCTATTATTGGTTAACTGGTAAATTTGTTGTTTATGATAATACCAACGATACAGATGAATGGGCTTTAGCAAACAATTACGTATCTGTTGTTCCTGTTCAATACGATGTAACTGATTATTCCGTTATTAATGATTTAAAACACCTTGAAGAATGAAACCAACTAAAAATAAATTCGACCACCTATTAATAGGACTTATACCTGGTTTATTATTCCCCGCAATAGTAATGCATATAATTTTAACTTATTATTCCAACTTTACCTTAGAGTACATCGTTGAAAATACCATGTTTAGTCCATTGGTTAATGATTTAAAAGGAGCTTTATTGGTTAACTTAGGCTTGTTTTTTATTTTCTATTGGTTAAAGAAAGACAACTCAGCTAAAGGTGTTGTCTTTGCAACCTTAATTTATGCTGCTTTCTATTTATACTATATGTTTTTTCTTTAATCAATGAAGTATTACATTATAGCAGGTGAAGCTTCTGGAGATTTACATGCTTCAAACCTCATAAAAGAACTTAAACTCATCGACTCAGATGCTGATTTTAGATGTTGGGGAGGTGATTTAATGCAAGAACAAGGAGCTACTATTGTTAAGCATTATAGAGATTTAGCTTTTATGGGTTTTGCCGAAGTTTTAATGAATATTAAAACCATTTTAAGCAACTTAGCTTTTTGTAAAGAAGACATTAAAAAATACTTACCTGACGTTATTATTTTTATTGATTATCCCGGTTTTAATTTAAAAATTGCGGAATGGGCAAAAGCTGAACACTTTAAAACCTTTTACTACATTTCTCCCCAAATTTGGGCATGGAAACAAAACCGAGTTCATAAAATAAAAAAGTGTGTCGATAAAATGTTTGTAATACTTCCTTTTGAAAAAGATTTTTATCAAAAATTTGAAATGGAAGTTGATTTTGTAGGGCATCCCCTACTTGATGCTATTGCCAACAGAAACAAGCTACCTTTCGAAACATTTTGCAAAGAAAATGGATTATTAAACAAACCCATTATTGCACTTTTACCAGGAAGCAGAAAGCAAGAGATTTCTAAAATGCTTCCTATTCTTTTATCGGTAGTTAAGCAATTTGATGATTATCAATTTGTTATTGCTGGAGCACCTTCTCAAGAAAAAAGTTTTTATGAACCTTATTTATTGAATAAAAATATATCCTTATTGGACAATAAAACTTACCAATTATTAGAACAATCTACAGCTGCATTAGTAACTTCTGGAACAGCTACTTTAGAAACTGCATTATTTAAAGTTCCACAAGTGGTTTGCTATAAAGGAAACAAAATTTCCTACCTCATTGCAAGAGCAATCATAAAGGTTAAATATATATCGTTAGTTAATTTAATAATGGACAAAGAAGTAGTTACTGAATTGATTCAAGATAAACTAACTAAGAAAAACTTAGCCAAAGAATTGAATAAACTATTGGCTACTGAAAATAGACCAAATATTATAAAAGAATACACTGATTTACATAATAAATTAGGCGGAAACGGTGCATCAAAAAGAACGGCACAATTAATGACACAATATTTAACCAATTAATATTGAATTGTGGATAACTGCTAGGTATTATAAAAAATAAACAGTTCTATCCCATTACTTTTGTGCCGTGAATAAATTAAAATATTTTATCTTTATTTTTGTTGCTCTTTCTACTTTTTTAGCTAAAGCAGAAATTGTGAATATTGGTATCTTACATCAAACAAGGGTCACCTCATTTATATTTTCACCTCAATTTGGTAATTATACTATTTACACCGAAAATGGAAAACTAGCTGAGGTCGCTAATGATGAAATTATTCAGTTGAGCTATAACAATGGTGAAATCTTTATTAAATCACTTGATAAAGATTATGGTTCTTTTAAAAAAGTACGATTTATTGGCACTGCATGGGAGAATTCTTTTAAAATAAAAACAAACATCCCAGAAGGAAAGATTAAATTTTATGATGACAATCTATTAGTTAAAGTACACAGTTACGATAATTACTTTCAGCTTATCAATAATATTAATATTGACAACTATGTAGGTGGAGTTGTAGAATCTGAAGTTGGAAGAAGTCCTCCTCCTGAATATTTTAAATTACAAGCCATTATTTGCAGAACATATGCACTAAAAAACATAGACAGACATCAAGTCGAAGGTTTTAGTTTGTGCGACAGAGTTCATTGTCAGGCTTATAATGGCAAACCAAAATCGGCATTAATAAAAGATGCTGCCATTGAAACTAAAGGTGTTGTTATTGTTGATAGCGATATCAATTTAATAACCGCTACTTTCTATTCAAATTGTGGTGGACAAACAGCAAATTCAGAAGAAGTATGGCGACAAAGCTTATATTACTTACGATCAGTAAAAGATACATTTTGCCTGCATGAAAACAATGCTGTTTGGACGAAAAAAATACCTAAAACAGATTGGGTAAATTACTTATCTTCTAAACATAAATATCCTCAAGAAGAATTAAACCAAGAATGTAGTTTAGAATATTTTCAGAACTGTAGAGAACAAAACTTTGAAAAACAAAACATATCAATTCCATTGGTTGATATAAGAAATGATTGGCGGTTAAAATCAGCTCAATTTGACATCATACCAAATGGTCATGAAATTATTTTAAAAGGTAAAGGTTTTGGACATGGAGTTGGCTTGTGTCAAGAAGGAGCCATGCGAATGGCTAAACTGGGCTATTCTTATGCCGAAATTTTACACTTTTATTACAAAGATGTGCACATGATTAATCTAGAATCGTTAGACTTCTTTAAGCAGGATTTTTAATCTCCTACTCTACTATCATTTTATATTTGGGATCTTCATCAAATTCAACTGCATTTTCTTTGTCTAATATCATAGTTGGAACACCATCAAAATCAGCAATTTTACCACTAATAGTGATTTTCTTATTCATCCATTCTACCAAAGGGTTATAACTAAAATTTACAATGTTTTTTTTCCAAATAGCAACTGTAAATATTTGGTTAGGATAGTTTTTATCTAAGTTAAAAAACAAGTGACCATTCTTAGTTTCTCTAGCATTTACCACTGTTCCTTTTACTGTTACCTTCTTTCCATTACCCATGTAATTTTTTGCCTGAACCGTATTAAATACTCCCGGTGGCAAACTAGGCTGATAAATTGGCGTCACATCTGTTTCTTGGCTTTCTGGTAGCCAATCGCTAACATGGTTTTGGCTTTCTAATTGTTCCTCTAACTCATCATCCAACTGATAAAAGAAGTCAATACCTGTAGCCGTTTCAACATCGTTTATCGATACTGCAAAACTAGAGATAGGATTCTTAATATCTTTGTTAGGCATTATAAACCCAATTGCCTTTTTATTGGTGAAATCTAACGCAATTTTATAAAAATATTCGGGAATACTTACCTGATTTTCTCCTCGTTCTATTACAGGTAAACTATCGTTTAATATTGGTCCTGTTACGATGAAAAGTTGTTGATTATTGCTCTCTACATATCCCCTCATCAACCCTTCTAATTTTGCCCACTTTTTCCGATTAAAATCTGCCAACTGGGGCGACATATTTGAATAATAAAAAGATTCTGACAAAGCTTTTTTATTCCATTTAAAATCGGCTGAAGGTGCTAAATGCCCTCTATCATAACCAAACCCATCATATTCATATTTGTTTTTATCTCCAGGTTTTTTAGTTTTTAAAAAGTAATCTTTTTCGGTTGCACTACCTGTTTTAATTAATGTGTCAACTCTAAAATTATTCGATCTGCTTGCTTTTCCATCAATTATATCGGTTGAAATAATATGAACCACCCATTTTGCTTGCTCATGGTTCTCATCATAAACTAAACTATAAGCCAAGTGAGATATTACCTCTTCGCTTTCTAAAGGTTTAGGTAATCCAATTTCAGCAATATCTTTTCTTATTTTTTCAAGTTTTAATTCATCTATCTTAGATTGAACTTCAACTTTTTTAGCTTCTAAAGTCTCAACTTGATTGTTTAGCCAATTAATTTGCTCTTCTATGCTTTGAGTAAAACCAACAAAAGGCAAAAAGAATAGCAATACAACTATTCTTATCAATATATTTTTAACCATTAAATTCTTTATTTATTTTTCCTAGCTGCTTTCTTTGCCGCTTTAGCAGCCTCTTTTGCCTTTCTTTCCTCTTCTTTCTTTTCGTAATACTCTCTACTTAACTTTTCTTCTTTTGTTTCTAATCGCTCAACAATTTCCGCTTTGTACTTCGACATATTAAAGGATTGATAACCAGGTCCAAAATTTGAAACAGAAACAGGTCCTACTCCAATACCTATACTTGGTCCTGATTTTGGCTGTGGCGTAACAATTCTTAACGGTTCTTCTTTGTTTAATTCAATTTGGGTTAATATTTCTTTGTCTTTACCAACAACCGACACAACATCTGGAAATGCCTTAAAATACCATCTTCCATTTACTGTTCTGCCGTCTATTTTTGTGCTAATTTGAGCTCCTTCTTTAATTACATGGTTTACTTTACCATCTTTAATTATTAAAATAGTATAAAGCGTTTTATAATCTCCATCATTTGTCTCTCTTACTTGAGAGAATACGCTTAAACTAAAAAATAAAGAGATAAATACTATTGTTAATTTTCTCATAATTTATAATTTTATTTAAAGTTAGGTTATTGATTTTAATAGTACAAGGTTGATACCATAAACGGTTATAAATATTTAAGATTTTAATTAGAATGCCGAGCATAGCACAAATCCCACTTTTAAGGTTAATTCTACCTTTTATATTGGGTATTATTTCTGCTATTTATTTCCCTATTAACAATCATTATTCAATTATTGTTATTGGAGTTTTATTTACTTTATATGTAACCGTTTTATCCATTAAAAAAATTAACTCAAGCTACAAGTTAAAATGGCTGTTTGGAGTTTTAATCTATTTAACCTTATTCTCTTTAGGCTATAGTTTAACTTTATTAAAAGCCAATTCAAACCAACCCTTCCAGTTTAACAAATCAGACAATAAAGTAATGATAGGTGAAGTTATTTCTCCTCCTTTAGTTAAAGAAAAAACAGTTAAAATAACCGTTGAAATTAAAGGCTTAAAAACAAGAAACAACTGGATAGCCACCAATGGAAATGTAATTCTCTTTATCCAAAAAGATTCTTTATCACAACAATTAAACTTTGGAGATTACATTTCGTTTAGCCCTCAATTGGAAAACATACCTGAGCCTAAAAACCCAAATGAATTTGACTATAAAAAGTATTTATCCTTTCACCTTATTCATCAACAATCCTATTTAAAATCAAACAACTGGAAAGTTATTGAAAACTATAGTCAAAACAACCTCTACACTTTTGCCAATCAACTTAGAACCAATCTTATTAATATTTTCATAAAACATGGATTAAGCGACAATGAATTAGGTGTAGCTTCTGCTTTAGTTTTAGGTTATAAAAACAATATTGATGCTCAACTTAAAAGTGCTTATTCTAGTGCTGGTGCAATGCACATTTTAGCCGTTTCGGGTTTGCATGTAGGTCTTATTTTCATGATTTTTAATTACTTATTACAATTTTTAGAAAGATATAAATATGGAAACATCACAAAAACGCTTGCTATTTTATTAATTCTATGGAGTTATGCTTTAATTACGGGTTTATCTCCATCTGTATTAAGAGCTTCAGTTATGTTTAGCTTTGTTATTGTTGGTAAAGCAACTAAACGAAATGCTAACTTTTTTAACACTTTAGCTGCTTCAGCATTTGTTTTGCTTGTCTATAATCCATATTACATAATGGATGTTGGTTTTCAGCTTTCATACATCGCTGTAGCCGGCATTGTTATTATTCAACCTTGGTTGAGTAATTTTTACCTTCCTAAAAATAAAGTAACAAAATACATTTGGGATTTAACTACCGTTTCAATAGCTGCTCAACTAGCAACATTCCCCTTGGGTTTATATTATTTTCATCAATTTCCAAACTACTTCTTAATTTCTAATTTATTTGCAATTCCTTTAGCCGTAATTATTCTATATTTAGGGCTTACACTATTTGTTTTTTCTGCTGTACCTTATGTTGGTAATTTTGTTGCTTACTTATTAAATAAAGCAATATGGTTATTAAATAGCTCCGTTAATTTTATTGATGTTTTACCTTATTCTGTTACCGAGAATGTTCGATTTCCTATTGAGTACACCTTCATTATTTATCTTGTTATTGTATTACTTGTGCTACTTTTTATTTTCAGAAAAATGAAATATTTAATTGTTAGTCAACTACTTATTATCCTTTTTTTAATCGATTTTGGAATTAACACGTTTAATCAATCTTCTCAGAAAAAAATAATGATTTACAATATCCCAAATTATTCTGCAATCAATTTTATTGATGGAAAAGATAACATTCTGCTATCTGACATTAAACTCTACACTAATAAAAGTAAGTTAATGTATCATGTAAAAAATAACTGGATAGAAGAAGGTGTTGAAAATGAAAAAGTTGTTGATTTAAACAAATTAAAAAAAGCTCATTTATTATCAAACCTTTATCGCATCTCTAATCAAAATCTGTTTACAAAACTTAATTACTTTCAATATTACACTACCAAAATTGCAATTATTGATGAAAGTCAACACGCCTCTTCTATTAGTAAGCCCTTAAATGTTGACCTCTTAATTTGGACTAAAAACAATAAGTCATCTTTAAGTGAAATCATGAAATCTTATCGATTTAAACAGTTAATTATTGATTCTTCTAACTCAAATTTTACCAACGAAAAACTAACAGCAGAAGCTGAAGAGTTAAACATAAACTATTGGTCGGTAAATAATGATGGAGCTTATTCTTTTCAATTATAGTTTTTTAACTTTTTGATAATTTTATTTATAATACTTTTATAATGTGAAATTTATTACCGCTTTACTTTTTGTTTTTGCCATCTTTTTAAACTCATTTAGTTTAAAAGCCCAGTCTATTTTCACGTTAAACAGTACCATTTTAACTACTAAAGATTCTACTCCTGTTGGTTTTGTTCACATCATAAATACCTTTACTAATTATGGGGTTGTTTCAGAATATAATGGTACATTCTCTTTTATTGTTGCTGAAAACGATACGCTTAAAATTTCAGCTATTGGATACAATACCATTTCAATTCCTGCGAATAAAGAATTAACCAAAATTTATATTACCCCTAAAAATTATGATTTAGATGAATTTACGGTAATCCCTTATAAAGATTTCAATGAGTTTCGTTATGCTTTTTCTGAATTAGAATTGTACGATTCTACCTTGCAAATTAGTCCATTGATATTTTTAAATGGGCATTTGTATAATTATGTTGATAACGGTGGGCGACTTGGAATTACAATTAGTGGTGGAATTTCGATGTTATATGAAGCTTTTAGCAAACAAGGAAAAAGTAAACGTAGATATGAGCAATTGATTATTAGAGACCGTTATAAAGCTTTTTTAGCTACGAAGTTCAATAACAAAGTTATTAAACAAGCTACATATTTGGAGGATGAGTTTATAATCAAAGACTTTAAAGCTTATTGTGATTTTAGTGATGATTTTATCGAAAAATCGAATGGCTATGAAATGATTAAGCAAATACAAGATTGTTATCGAGAATACCTTGTTTATAAATAATAATCCACCCCTAACCCCTCCAATCCCGATAGCTATCGGGAGGGGGAGTTAAGCTTCAATAATTTCTTTAAAAGTATTTTTACCTCTAAAAAACGATAAAAACAAGATGTTTTTATTTACAATACCTATCATATTAGGTTGGTATTTTTTAAGTCGTTTGGCGTTGTTTTGTTTTATGTGGCTATAAAAATGGAAGTGAGCCTTTATTATAGCAAAAGTATGACTTGGTTTCCCTTCTAATAATAATTTAATACCTGCCAGACCATCTAAAATTAACCTCGTAAAAATGATTTTAAATCGCTTATGCTTGGGTAAATTTTTATGCAATAAGAATAAATTATTTCTAAAGTTTAAATATGTTTTTTTAGGGTTTATTTTATTCAACGTTCCTCCACCAACATGATAAACTGTAGAATCAGGGTGATACATTACTTTATACCCAGAATTTTTCATCCGCCAACACAAATCAATTTCTTCCATGTGAGCAAAAAAGTGATTATCTAAGCCTCCTAACTCATTAAAAACAGAAGAGCGAACAAACATACAAGCACCAGTTGCCCAAAATATCTCAGCAACATCATCATATTGACCTTTATCTTCTTCTATATGATTAAAAATTCGTCCCCTACATAAAGGATAACCTAAATAATCGATAAATCCTCCAGCTGCTCCTGCGTATTCAAAATAATTTTTATTGTTATAATCTTTTATTTTAGGTTGGCATGCCGAAATGCTTTTGTCATTATCCATTAAATGAATTATTGGAGCAATCCAATTTTCAGTTACTTCTACATCTGAATTTAACAATACAAAATACTCTGCATTAATTTTTTTCAACGCTACATTATAACCTTCAGCAAAGCCATAGTTCTTGTTATTAATTACTATTCCTACTTCAGTAAAATTGTTTTTGATGTAATTTATTGAGTCATCTGTTGATGCATTATCAGCTACATATACTTTAGCATCACTATATTTAACAACACTTGGTAAAAATTCCTCTAAGTAATCTTTACCATTCCAATTTAAAATAACTACTGCAACTCTGTTCAACACAATTTCTATTTAGGTAAAGCAAAATACTCATTTGTCTTGTCTTGATCGTATTCCCTTGGGTTTTCTTGATCTATTTGTCGTGTTGCATTTGTTCGTTTATGTAAATCTACTTTCCATTGTGTATTATAAATTTCTCCTGGCAAAGTTGAATGCAATAAAGGGTAGTCATTTGAAATAACATCAGGGTTATAAAAAATAAATTTAACATTACTCCTTCCTTCAATACTGTAGTAATGCCATATTTCATAGGGATAAGAACTCGGTTCATTTTTCAATTCACTAATTGTATTCGGTTTTCCATGCTTTAAAAATATTCTACCTCTATCTGTTTCATATCCTCTTTTAATCGATGTTGCATATTCTTTTTGAGTAATATCAACTAATTCTTTATATTTTTTCCAATCTTCTTCTGGGTCTGTAGGGTTTCTAGTCAACCAAAAATTATAAAAAAATTGTCTTTTTAGCTCAGGATCACTAGCTCCTAACTGATTTTCAGCAAAGCTTAGCTCAGCATTTGAAGATATAGGAATTAAACACTTAATATTGTCTTCCATTTGCTTATCACTCATGTCTGTTACAAACGAATTTATATAATCGTCAGAAATTAATAAAGCACTTACACTTGGATTACTTCTCTGGAAAAAAATCTTTTTAGAGACTAATAATTCATTTGTTTTATTTCTAGCTTCTACCACTAAGCTATAGTTTCCAGAAGGTAATTTTTCGATATTAAAAGAACTAAAAATCACATTTACAGGTTTCGCTTTTTCACGCTTAAAACTTTTATAATTACCTACCACCGTTTTAGTTTCATACGATTCTATGTAGGTATTAATTAAAAAATATTCATCTTTTCCAATTGTTTTTGAAGCATTATAGACCTCAGCATAAAAAGCAATTTTATCAAAATCTTCAGCATAAAAATCAGATGTATAAGGTAATAAATCGAAACCACTTTTACTTAAAATACCTTTTGTTTCTGTTTTTTTAAATGATTCTATCAACTCAATATCCGAAATACTCATTGTATCCTCATTGTAATCTATTTTTAGTTTTTGAATATTGACAAAAGGTTGTTCATCACTATTCAAATCTCTTAAACTAATTTCAAAATCATAATCACCATTAGGCAATGAAATACGTTGTTGATCAATTAAGTTTGTTTTTAATACCAATGAATCTTCGTATTCATAACTCATTAAATTATATTTTTTATAGTCAATTATTTTATCTGCTTGTTTAAAGATTAAAACAACTTCTACCGCACTTTGAAATTTACCGTTTTCATTCTTTGTGTAGATTAACGATTCTCCAACAAAAGACAAGTAAGTTTCTAGATAAGACCCTTTTTCTTGATTGTAAAAAGAACAATATGTAAAGTTTGCTTTAATATTTGTTGCTTTAATAAATGGATTGATTAAACACCCAATCGATAATAATAAAATAAGTTTTTTCATGCCAGCTAATTTATATTGTAAAATTAACATTAATCTATTAAGTTACCATTCATATTTAATTAACGGTAAAAAACTGATTACTAAGGTATTTTAAAAAATGAGTTATTTTTTTAGTTAAAATAAGTTGTTTTTTAAAATGTATTGCTACTTTTGCAGCGGAGAAATGGCAGAGCGGTCGAATGCGGTAGTCTTGAAAACTATTGTACTGTAAGGTACCGGGGGTTCGAATCCCTCTTTCTCCGCTCAAATCGACTAAAGCCTTCTGATAACTCAGAAGGTTTTTTTTTCACAAACAATATACTTCCTCTTATTTTTAAACATGACCTAAATCATATAAAAAAATAACTAAAATGTTTTATTTAGTGCTACATGAAACTGAATACTGACAATATAGATTTATCCCTAATTATACTGGCTGGAGGAAGATCTTCCAGAATGGGACATCCTAAGCCATGGTTAAAAAAAGAAAGTGGGATTACATTTTTAAACGATATTATAACAAGCTACCGACAATTTGGTATTGATAATATTATTGTCGTTTTGAATGAAGAGTTTACTCAAAAC
>TARA_R110001592_G_scaffold354976_2_pt1 | contig 12251 bp, 11 predicted proteins | sample TARA_R110001592 | Tara Oceans TARA_R110001592 (sample SAMEA4398387) | marine metagenome | biome: Polar Biome; feature: [SRF] surface water layer (ENVO:00010504); material: water (ENVO:00002006), including particulate matter (ENVO:01000060) such as... | depth 5 m
TGTCACATCGCCACACCACACTAGGTCAGGTTCGGTCACAGCAAATTGTCTGTCCAGCAAATTGGGTATCTCTACATGCTCCTTAGCGGCTTTTTTATAAGCATGCTTAGGAAGCTGGAAACTGACTAACTCCAACTCCTTCATCAGCCTAACAGCACGATAACGGCTTAGTGCCATTCCGCGTTGACTGAGTGCTTCAGCGACTGTTCTCGCACCCGCAGAGCCGTTACTCTCACGATGGAATTGCCTGACTTCACTTAACAAGCGAACGCGCTCAGGACAAATGCTGTTATTCCTCGCTAACCAGTATTTATAGGTGCTGCGGTGCACCTCAAATACCTCACACAACAAGGTGACAGGGTAACGTTTCGGCTGGCTCTGATTGAGTTTCTCGATTAACGAGAACTGTTCAGGGAGTCGGACATCAACAGATTACTCCGTAATTGACCGTAGCCTTTTTAGTATTTTCATTTCTAATTCAATCCGTTCAATACGCTTTTTAAGTTCACATATTTTTAGCTGCTCTGGCGTCATCGGCATGGCTTTAGGTGTTTTATCTACTCGCTCTTCATGTAACTGTTTAACCCATTTACTGATGGTAGATTTACCCACACCCATGGCCTTAGCGGCCTATTCTTGAGTCTAATTTTGATCAACTACTTATTGCGCAGTTTCTAGCCTAAATTCTGGGCTAAATGTCTTACGTGTTCTTTTTTCATTTTGCTACCTAATGATGCTATGAAGCGATCATAACATCTCTTATTAGGTGGCCAAATTAACTATGCCACTACAGTTGAGCCCCGTGGATACGGGGAACACGCCTTGCTCTTGCCTTCTTTGTCTGCGTACTGCGGTTCAGCCCCGTGGATACGGGGAACACTCCCACAAGTCACTCGGCGAAATGCTGAATGACGGTTCAGCCCCGTGGATACGGGGAACACAAATAATCATCATCCTCAGGCGTTAAGCACGGCGGTTCAGCCCCGTGGATACGGGGAACACTCAAAAGCGGTTGATGGTTGTAAACGTAGATACGGTTCAGCCCCGTGGATACGGGGAACACTGCATTAAAGATCCTCACCCACTGACAAGATGCGGTTCAGCCCCGTGGATACGGGGAACACTTCTGCAAATTCATCTGACAAGCCAGTAATAGCGGTTCAGCCCCGTGGATACGGGGAACACTACTTTATTAGCAATTCGTTTGCCTTATCCAGCGGTTCAGCCCCGTGGATACGGGGAACACTTACAATTTCAAACTAAAACTTATGGTTGAGCCGGTTCAGCCCCGTGGATACGGGGAACACCCATACGGTCACATAACGCGGCATAGTCAACGCGGTTCAGCCCCGTGGATACGGGGAACACGTCCCATATTTGGCGCCCTCATTAGTGTTTATCGGTTCAGCCCCGTGGATACGGGGAACACTCATTATACCTCCTGAAGGAATTTTACGAGGGCGGTTCAGCCCCGTGGATACGGGGAACACTCCCAATTCGACGCTCCGGCAATCGAACAAGCCGGTTCAGCCCCGTGGATACGGGGAACACTCAGTTGTAGACATTACGAACGTCCTCTATTTCGGTTCAGCCCCGTGGATACGGGGAACACCCACATAGGTTGATTCATGATTTCACCTCGTACGGTTCAGCCCCGTGGATACGGGGAACACCAACACCTATCAGCCTAGAAGAACAAAGCACCCGGTTCAGCCCCGTGGATACGGGGAACACACCTATAAACCAGTATAGACTTTTATCACAAACGGTTCAGCCCCGTGGATACGGGGAACACAAGACTACATGGAGCTAAACGGTTTTTTAGTTCGGTTCAGCCCCGTGGATACGGGGAACACTCTGAAATACCATGTTTATAATTACTGCGCGTCGGTTCAGCCCCGTGGATACGGGGAACACCTAATACGCGACCTAATGGTAACGGCAAACAACGGTTCAGCCCCGTGGATACGGGGAACACTCCAGTTTTCGGGGTTATCCCCTACCCGCGCCCGGTTCAGCCCCGTGGATACGGGGAACACCCAAAGCTGAGTTGGGTATCCGTTGACGCCTGCGGTTCAGCCCCGTGGATACGGGGAACACTCAGGATGGAACGCAGCCGCTAGAGTTAGACGCGGTTCAGCCCCGTGGATACGGGGAACACATTACCGGTCTTATCGTTTTCAACTTTAATAGCGGTTCAGCCCCGTGGATACGGGGAACACTCAGTCAAACACTAACCACCACAAAGCAAGCGCGGTTCAGCCCCGTGGATACGGGGAACACAACAAGTAAATACTCAGGGCGAATATTTAACGCGGTTCAGCCCCGTGGATACGGGGAACACTGCTCAAGCTCACTTATCAATCGGTTGCGGTGCGGTTCAGCCCCGTGGATACGGGGAACACTATACGACCCTGCTGCATTAACCACTCAGCCGACGGTTCAGCCCCGTGGTTACGGGGAACACCCGGATACATCAAGAGTAATTCCAGACTCATGCGGTTCAGCCCCGTGGATACGGGGAACACCAATTTACTGCGCGGGTCATCAAACGCCAATTGGGTTCAGCCCCGTGGATACGGGGAACACAAATGAATACATATGCGGTAGAGCTACTTAGACGGTTCAGCCCCGTGGATACGGGGAACACCATGTTATAAGACTGTTCACGAATCGGACCGTCGGTTCAGCCCCGTGGATACGGGCCCGTGGATACGGGGAACACGTCAACATCGGTATATACGAACTCGTTTAACGCGGTTCAGCCCCGTGGATACAGGGAACACATCATTTGCGAACATAGCAAATACGGTTAGTGCGGTTCAGCCCCGTGGATACGGGGAACACAATGGTGTCAATTCTACTAGTGGGGTTAACTGCGGTTCAGCCCCGTGGATACGGGGAACACATTTAAAGATTGGACGTTTAGCTCTTGCGTGTCGGTTCAGCCCCGTGGATACGGGGAACACTGGTCTTTATTAACTTGTTTGGAGCCTTGATACGGTTCAGCCCCGTGGATACGGGGAACACTATTGCCTGCAATTCGCTCTCGCTTTCCATTGCGGTTCAGCCCCGTGGATACGGGGAACACTTCGGACAGAAGGTGTACCACATGCCATTGGACGGTTCAGCCCCGTGGATACGGGGAACACGCGTTTTGTGCCTTTGCATCGGCCGCAATTGCCGGTTCAGCCCCGTGGATACGGGGAACACATGTTGATAATTATTCCATCACTCTGCAAACGCGGTTCAGCCCCGTGGATACGGGGAACACTTAACAAGGAAGGTTCTAGACGTTTTATCAAGCGGTTCAGCCCCGTGGATACGGGGAACACGTCTTTACGCGGCCCTATCGTGATCATAAACTCGGTTCAGCCCCGTGGATACGGGGAACACATGTTTGTACGTCCAGTCGCCCAATTAGAAACCGGTTCAGCCCCGTGGATACGGGGAACACGATTTTATAGTACCTAGTTTTGATGCCGTATTGGGTTCAGCCCCGTGGATACGGGGAACACTGTAAGAATGATGAGGATTGTTTAGGGGTTCACGGTTCAGCCCCGTGGATACGGGGAACACTAAATCGAATTCGGCTGAGCTATTAACCCAGTCGGTTCAGCCCCGTGGATACGGGGAACACATGGCGGCATCTTGCGGGATATCATCACAAGCCGGTTCAGCCCCGTGGATACGGGGAACACGTATTCCAAAAAACATGATCAATACTAAATACCGGTTCAGCCCCGTGGATACGGGGAACACTTCACTATCATCAACTACTAATACGCGTAAATCGGTTCAGCCCCGTGGATACGGGGAACACAATGAGCCTATGAGTGCAGCCATATCAAACGGCGGTTCAGCCCCGTGGATACGGGGAACACGTTAATACTGATTAGCTTAACCGGTACCATGTCGGTTCAGCCCCGTGGATACGGGGAACACTCGCCTAAATTCCTGTTCGGACTCTTCTGCCGCGGTTCAGCCCCGTGGATACGGGGAACACCTGGTGCCGCCATCAATCTGGTATTTGAGATACTGTTCAGCCCCGTGGATACGGGGAACACTCTAAATGTATATACTTGTTTTATATGACAATTTAAGAGCTTTAAAATCCTACCAAACTTTTAAAGAGCAAATTACATCAAGTTTCAGATTCCGTCGGTGCGAATCTAACTAACCTTAATCCGTCAAAATCTACTGGAGTTCTCCTATTTTCACCATAAGTTTGGAAGTCATATCCTGACTCTATATTAGTCGCCCATGCCATTACTACATTGCCATCTTCCGCCAATTCTGTGATCTGTAGCCATATCATCTCGCGTACTCTCCGAGATACATCACCTACATATACTCCAGCTCTGACTTCAAGCAGCCACACTGCCAAGCGCCCCCTAAGTCTAGGTGGCACGGCTTCTGTTACGACCGTTAACATACTCAATCTACTTACTCCTATGCCCTTTATCACCGATAGAGTCTGGTTCAGGTATGGCGGGAGGTTGTGAATCTTTGGGCGGCTCTGGCGGTTGAATTTCGCCTGCGGCTAATACATCTTCGATCAGCGGGATCAACTTTTTCAGCACTTTATCGGAACGAAATAATTCTCTGCAAGCAAGCCGCACTTCTTTGTCAGGTGCATATGGCTTCTTAGCGGCAATTTTAAATGCTAGCGGTACTACAGTTTCAAACTTCCAAATGTCAGCAATGTCATAAACAAATGACAAGGGCTTACCGGTGTGAATAAAACCTATAGCCGGAGCATAGCCTGCAGCCAGTATTGCTGCTTCGGTCACACCATATAAACAAGACGTAGCAGCACTAATACATCGATTTACTATATCGCCTTTTTCCCAATCTTTGGGATCATATCTACGTCCTTTCCAATCAACGTTATATTGTTTAGCCAATAGCTGGTAGGTTTTACGAACTCTTGCACCTTCAATGCCTCGTAACTGATCAACGCTGCGCCGTTCAGGGGCGGGTTCACCGAACCTTAACTCAAACATTTTGCGCACAACCTTTAGCCTTAAATTTTCATCTAACGCTAATTTCGCTTGATAGAGCAAATGGTCTGATCTAGCGCCACCTGGTTGACCAGCAGAATACAAACGAACACCCGCTTCTCCGACCCAAATAAGCAATGTCCCCGTGGTAGCGGCTAGTTTAATCGCTGCATGGCTAACTCTGGTTCCTGGCTCAAGCATAATGCAAACCAAGGACCCAACGGGGATATGCATACGTTGACCATTTTTATCAATGACGACAAAGGCACCATCTTTTACATCGATTTGTCCCATTCCAACAAAAATCATTGAGTTTCGATCTTTGATTGGAATGGGTTTTAGAGGAATGAAGGACATTATTAATTAACGGCTTTATACAGCAAATATTCGCCTTTAACTAAAGCTTTAAATAAAGGCAAATCGTGTTGATATTTACGTTGAATAGATTTGAAAATAGTTTTTGCTTCGTTAGCTAATGCATTAATAGCATCCTTTCGCAATTGTGTAGCCTCTTTTCTGTCTACGTCTAACAAAATCTGCTGAACTATTAGTTGAGCGTTAGAGGTAAAACTTTGCATTGCTTGATTTTTAATACCCCCAACAAAGTTTTTGTCGTAGCCAACATTTTTACCAAACATTGCATTGAATGCATTCGACAGCCTTTCTTTTTGCTCTAATCCTGCATCAATTACTATAGTTAACTGCCTACTATTTTTAGTTAAACTTGATGGCATTGAATACAAATCATATACACGCCCTACAATTGATGCTTGGCTTGTAATGTTTCCCCCAACCAGCAAGTTTATAGACTCATTTCGTTCAATTACCGAAAATTGAGAAACTATATACGCTCTAGATAAGGTGGCTTTATTCGTCTCCTTTCCAATAACAAATGCAGTTAGTTGCTGCCAAGATTGCCAATTTTGATCTTGGGGACTAACTGCGTATATTCCATCATCTCTTATAGATACTGGAGTATAAGGATGGGGCCACCAACCAGCACCTGCATCCCTTCCTTTTTTGGTCGAACCATAACTTCCCGTATATTTAACCCTGTTAAAATGTGTAACAGATTTTTCGGACTCATTTCCACAGACATCACATATACAAAACTCATCTTTATAGTCGAATTTTATATGGTAGGCCAAAGCAAACAGTCCTCGTTCTAGACCTATATTAGATGCAGAATAAACATTACCGCTCAAAGGAGAGTCCCACATAAAACGGTTATCGGCATCATCATTTAAATTAGTTTTCGCATTAAAGTAATCAATAGCAATTACGTTAGTTAATAATGTGCCTCTGAGTGTTTTATTAGCTAACAGAGTAGTAAGCGAACCACCACCGCGTATCCCTGTCGCCCCAGAGCTACCGAAACAGTCTCCTTTCACATTCATATGCAAATTGTAATTAAGTACATGAGTACAATCTGAGCATACAAATTTAATATCACCCATGTTAGAAAACAGCCCAGAAGCATTCGCCGTACTGCTACTTTCAATACCTGAAACTAAATTACATATAGGCGCGCTAAATTGTTTAGCTGTATTAGCAGGCTCTGACTGCATAAAACAGTCATCTTTGAACCACTTAGTTTCAATTCTAGATAGTGCTTGATCATACTGTTCAGGCGTTAGGCCATTTTCTATGTACCCTTTTAATTCCGAAATAGTTGGCTTAAGCACAACTGTTGCCAACGAAGACAACATTTGCAACATAGCTAGTTGGGTTTCATCATAAAAATATTGCAGTTGATAGTCTTTATCAGAAGTCAAAATATCTCTTAACGAAGCTTTACCCTGCGTAGTTGAAATAAAAGAGTCTTTAAGTAAGTTCATTTATAACCTCTTCCGATTTATGCAAAGGCCTGCCACTTACGAATACATTACGCATCGCGTATTTTCTGGTAACAGAAGTAAGCTTGTCGCGCACTTGCAAAGTTGCAATATGGTTTTCACCTAAGACATCACTAAAGACCAGTCCACTCTCATTAAGTTTATTAAGCGCTATTGCTGGATTTTTTTCCTCAATTAGCTTTTCAAACAACGGTCTTGTTAATGGGCAGGACTTTCGTCCTTGAAATAAAGTAAACTTCGGGGACTTAACCGCCGCTGCCAATTGCTCAATGAGTTCGTCATTGGCCGAAATAGCAAAGGTATGTTCGCTATCACACCAATATTCACGATAGGTAGGTTTAGTACCGTTTTGAATTTTTCCCATCGGACTGCGAAAATTTTGTACGGTATGATAATCCACCATTTTTTTGCCAGCCTGATTAACTTGTACTGCAACATCCACGTTTTCAGATAACTTGTATAAAGCGCTTTGGTCTTTGCGCGTTATACCCATTGCAGCAGCGAGTAAACCTATTATTCCAGAGCGTGTTGGAAAATGATTTGCTCTCCTATGCACATCAAACGTTTGTAAGCCATAAGCCGACAGACCCTCAGTTTTTAAAATTAGCGTTTTCATATTTCACTCCTTGCTTTTCTTTATAACAAACAACAAAGTTAAAATGATAATTCGCTAATTTTGTTTACCAAGGTTACTTTTTCACTATTAACTGTTTTTGTGATATCGAAGGCTTTAGCCTCAGACTGCAATTCGTAACCGTCGACCAAATCTTCGTAATGTGAGATTAAGCTTTGAATAGATGCTTCCATCACTTCACCTGAATTAGGGATAGGTTTTCTGAAAGCATTAGCCAGTGATAAAGGTTGGTTAGATTGAGTACACATTACAAAGTCTGCTTTGTTATGTGCTGCAAAGGTTTTTTGTTTTGCTGACGGTGTGACTTGAGCAAAACAATTAATGATAGTATTGATGATATCGGTAGTATCTGATACTGACTTTTTGATGTTGCTTGCTAGTAAATCAACATCAATTGAAGCATAACGATAGAACACCCCTGAACTAAATTCATTAGTCCCGATATGTCCAGAGCCTTGTTCGGCCAAGTCGTCACAAGCTGTAAACCAATCTACCTCAATGTCCGCACTGTGCGTCGTTAAACTGTGTGCAACACTCATTGCCGCCTCTACTTTCCGTTCTGGACAACTTGCATCCATACGCCCGGATAAAGCAACATCAGTTGTAGGTAGTTGGACGATTTTTTTGAGGTCTTTTAAATCTGTCCCTGCCTGCACAATAAGGAGTGCTTCACGTATAGCACCGACAGAATATGGTTGAACGGCCTCAAAAGTCCGTTGTTTGGTTTCTTTTTCAGTTTTGACTTTAGAGCCCATATTAACCAAAACATCTTCAATAGCTTTAGCATCAAACTCCGGTAGTTTTTCAACACACAAATTCAAAAGCTCATCAAATTTATTAGTCCTAATAGATAACTCCTCAACGTTATCTTTATATAAATCACTTTGACGAATAGCGCGCTTCAAACATTGGCTCGAAATACGACTTCTTGTTGTTCCACCAAATACAGCTGTTTTTTGTAGACCTGAATCATCACGGTTCATCATTGATGATGGGTGAGAAATCAACGCATGTATATTAATAAATGTAGTCATTGGGTAATCCTTAAGTTTAATTTGTCAATATTTTTAAATGCATGAAATTAGTCTTGTTCGGCTAAAATAAATTCTTTTAACAGCTGCCGTCTCGCTTGTTCCCCCCAGAACTGGGCTAACTTCCCTAAACTTTCTAAATTAACGTTTTTACAACGAACTAATTGCCGCTTTAGGTATTCAACGGAATTGTCACCACTTCGCGTAATTTGAATGATTTGAGTTTCTTTAACGCCTGCCTTTAACAAAGCGATTGCAACTGAGTTAGCTTCCGGTTGTGTAGAGATATCAATCGAAATAAGTAAAAACAAAATACGTAGAGTTTGTGTTGTATCTTTTGCACCAGCAAACTTTAGTATCCGAAAATAGGCTGGGCAGTTAGCCAGTTTGTCTAAATTGCTTCGCTTTAATTCAGCTTGGTCACCTTTCCCTAAACTTAAATAAGCGTTATAAATTCTTTCGTACATTGTTATTTCCTTCGAATTTACTAATTAGCTTTAGCAAGTGACAAGAGCCCCGCCCCTGCGTGTTTTTGCCGACCTACACCCATAACTAATGCTTGGTAAATTTGCTCAGAATTAGTTATTTGTAGAATTCCTTCAAAACAAACATATCGACTATTAAACGTTTTTTGACTTTTAACCATGATGCTATCCATAGATGTAACGTTAACATTTGCCCCTTTTAACTTTCGGTGAAGCCATTCCACTTGCTCATTATCATCATGTATCTCAATGACCTTCTTGCTTTTACTTAAACACTTTGTTGGATAAGCCAATAACTTAAACTTATAAAACTCTTCATTGCTCAGCTGCGGGTTAAATGGCTTTGACTGCAGCACTTGCGCTTTTTCAGTGCTACTAGGAGCAGTACTCGATTGCACCAATACCATCACTCTTTCGTTAGAAGATTGGTTTTCTACTCGAAACAGGTGATCACGCCGGCGCTCTGGCGTGCTTGGAAATAAACTCCAAATATCTTTATGCTGTTGATAACTATCAGTAGCATTCAATGCCACCATTGATATGTACATATCGCTTCCTTCTTAAATTAATTGTTAAGCTTCAAATTAGGTAAGATCACGCCTAACTCTCCGTATTCAATGTCTTTATTAACGATGGCTTTAAAACAATAAAAATCTGTATCTTGTTTGCCTTTTACATGTTTTTTAGCAATTGATACCGTGCTTTTTTCTCTATCGTGTTGTTCTTTATAATCACCGCCATGTAATAAATCACCTTGCTCATTAAGCAGTACCACTGTTGCAGTCAATTCTCCCTCTCGGGTTAGCAATGCACACCGAGGATCAACATCACTTAAAGGCTTGGAATCTAAAACACTATACATTTTGGCGGTGTAAGCAGAGCCATCTTGCTCTAGCTGATATTTCTCAAATAAGTTTGTCAATTCTATAGGTTCACCTGGGTAAGCCTCTTCTGCATGAACAAATTCAATAGCATCTCGGTAACAATCGGGAAAACTTAGGGTTTGATGCTGCGTTAAATATTGCTCGGTTCTAAAAAGAACACGTGTATTACGATAAACGTAACCACTCCCCTGATAGTGGCTAGTCCAGTTTTCAGCCTGCTTATTGGGGAGTAGCGTAATGAACGTGGGGCATTTAATTCTTTCGCTGCGAGGGTGGAGATCCTTACTAGTTCGATCGTGGCGCCAAAGTCGTCCCATCCGCTGAAATAGAAACTCAATTGGCGCTAATTGGCTAATCACAATGTCAAAATCTAGATCAAGCGACTGTTCCACTACCTGTGTAGCAATCAAAATTCGCCCCATTCGAGGCGCATTTTTGCCGTAGCGTTGCAATACTGTCGCTTCTAGTCTTGCCCTATCAGCAAAGGTAAAACGGGCATGGAATAAGTCTATTTTAATTTGCTGTTTTTCTGCTTGTATTTTTAATTTACTATACAGATTTTGAGCATCAGCAACCGAATTACAAATAACACCTACAACAGCTCCAGCCTTGGCATGGTTTAGCAATTCATGTTGTTGAGCTATAGTTGGAAGTAAGTTATCTGTATGCCATTTTTTTATCTTTACTGTTTTATTCAGTCCGTGTTTACAATCTGTACTTGCAAGTGAAAACTCTTGGGTAGCACCATCTATATCAACGTGGGTAACTAAGGGATACTCAACGCTCTTTGAATTTCCACCATATGATCTTAACAATTTATTTTTTAGCGATAATGGTAAGGTTGCTGATAATAAAATCACGCTAGAATAAGCTTGGTGCTGACCTTTCAACACGTTATCAATCAGCGCGTACATATATGCATCAAAACTATGAATTTCATCCAAAATCAACACTGATTTACGTGTGCCAAAAGAACGAATAAATTGATGTTTAAGACCCAAAACTCCCATTAGGACTTGATCAACCGTTGCAACGGACATTGAACCTAAAAATGCACGTTTATTTGATTGATGTAAAAAACCATTTTCATCTGGGAATAAATATTTTGATTTACCATGAGCGAGTGTAATTGTACTATCTGGAAAAAGTTTGTTTGCTGCATCTCCAATTCGATCAAATAGTCCATTTGCCGTAGCCTGCGTTGGTAACCCAAAAACAATACCATCCGCAAGGCTCTTTTCCATTAATATTGATGCGTAAGCGAGTGCGAATTCTGTTTTTCCAGATCCTGTATCTGACTCGACTATGGTTAAACCCGTTTTAAATGGTATTTGGGGTAACAGCGTTTGGATACCTCTAGGCTGATATGAGTTAAATAAAAAGTTGAATCCAGAACCTTTTATTTTATTAAGCATTCCAGATTCAATAAGTGCTGTTTTGGCTCTCGGTTTTACTTGCTCGTAATAGTCCGTCAAGTCATAAACTTTCGTTGTAAAGTTAGTGATTGACGAACCTATCCAGTCTGCAACACTGCATAGACCTGCTAACATTGGGACTTCATCTACATTAGGAACACTTGTCAACCCTGTCCATTTAAGACAAAAGTCTATCCATTCTTGCCTAGCTAATTTGTCTAACTCAATGAGTTCTTCATCTGAATCTGGATCAAGTAAATTCCGATCAATAGAAGTATCACAATAACCATGATGGCCAGCGACCGCCTTCATCGCCTCATTATGATCATAGATTTGGATAAAATGCAGATAACCATGAGAGCCATGATTGTACTTTTCGGATTCAACTTCGAATTCATCACCTTGTAATAGAATGCGTATTTCTTCCACGAAATTTTGAAATCTAGCGTCAAACTTCCCTAAATCATGAAGTAGTACAAAAAATAAAATAATTGACCGAGTATATTGCTCTGATTTACTTATCTGATGGGAGATTTGCTTTAGCAACACTCCAGATTCATTTAGCCATACCTCAACGACCGCTGCTACATCTAAGCAGTGATAGGGCAATAGATGGTAATCATGGCCGCTTCCACCAGAAACTTTCTTAGCCTTACCCCAATATTTGAAATAACTTGGTGTTGCCGACATAATTAATGTTCTTCCTTAAATTCATTTAAGCCCCAGAGTAAAATTTACTCTTCTTTATCATTTCGGCAATCCCTGAAATAAAACCAGTAAACTTTGTTGGTAGGTATTAACGATTAAGTGCCGTTATCCGTTGAATAACCACTTCTGTATGTCTTTTTTGTTGGCTAGTACCAGTTGCTGCGCTTCAGGGTATTCGTCCAGAAATTTAGTATTCGCGAATTCAACTCCGAAGTGCACCACTCGCTAAATTAAG
>TARA_R110001592_G_scaffold43527_3_pt1 | contig 12240 bp, 17 predicted proteins | sample TARA_R110001592 | Tara Oceans TARA_R110001592 (sample SAMEA4398387) | marine metagenome | biome: Polar Biome; feature: [SRF] surface water layer (ENVO:00010504); material: water (ENVO:00002006), including particulate matter (ENVO:01000060) such as... | depth 5 m
GAGGCAATGAAGCCCGATGAGTCAGCCAGTAAAGACCAAAACAACTAGTACACGTTATGGGCCTATGACTTACTATGCAGATGATCCAAGCATTGGTCGTAGTTTAGAAGTTTATGGCGAATACTGCCATCCAGAAATTGAACAGATACTAAGCATGGTAAACAAAGACACTGTGTATTTGGATATAGGCGCAAACATAGGCACACATAGTATAAGCATTGCTCCCTATGTGCAACAAGTTCATGCATGGGAACCTGATGATTACAATTTTAATCTTTTAGGTATAAACACAAAACCTCATAGAAACATTACTATTTCGCACAAAGCAATAAGTGATAATAAAGCATTTGGCTATACAGAATTTGACTTTGGTAAGACTAAATTTATAGAACAACCTGGCGCACAAACCCGAAGATCAAAAACTCTTGACGGCTATAGTATGGAGCAGATTGATTTTGTAAAATTAGATACAGAAGGTTACGAGTTTAAAATACTACAGGGCATGGGATATACACTTACGCATTTACAGCCTGATATGCTTATAGAAATGCAGGATGAAACAGCATATAGTAAGATATATGATTACTTAACTATATTTGACTACTACATGTATTGGTTGCCTGTGCCAACATTTAACCCAAATAATTTTAAGCATGAGACTGTGGATGTCTTTGGACCACAGCATGGAGTTATAAATTGGATTTGTAGTCCTAAACAGTTAAATACAGTATTGCAACCAGTAGTGGACAGAGATGACACTGTGGAGCGTATGAACTGGAGGATACAAAACAATGTGGGACATGATCTCAAACATGGCGAGTGATCGCTTATGGATCTATACAGGAATAGCAGGATCACTTTTTGGTGCAGCATTTTTGTTTTGGTTCAAGGACACACGCATGGCTATCTGGGCTGTGGGCAAGTTTGATAGCACCCTAGAATACCTAGCATTACGTTGGGGTTGGACTTGGTTACAAAATGATCCTAATGCATGGCGCACAAAGTATCCAAAAATTACAAATAAAATTGATGATTTAGAAGCACGAATCAAGAAGTTAGAAGATTCTTAAGTCCATATAAACGTTTTCTATCTATGCTCATTGCTGCATGAATAATATTGGTAGGTCGTAATTTAAGTGATCTACAAATATCCATGTACTTGCTATGATAATTATCTATAAAATAATCTACTGTTGTGTGATCCATAACATAATTAGCAACACCTAGTGTGCAGTGTGGGATCATTAGTTTATCATTAAACAAAGTAACATTATCAATACTAGATTCTCTAGTCCATCTGACACCTATTCTATTCCATGACATAGCAATTGCTTTACTAAAACTCATTGCAAAACTTTTTACGCATGGAAAGTCAATATTACAATCAATATTAAATGCTGCTGGCATCCAAGCACCGTCTAAGTGTAAGTCAATGTTTAACTGATTGCATGCTTCCACAATCTCTAGGAAGTTTTTGGGTATACCCAGACTGCCTGTAAATGGAAAACTCATAAGCAATGGTTTATCTGCTTGCAATGTTTCTACAGTTACATAATTAATATCAGGACTAATTTTTTTGTAATATCCATAGTCATGTTCGAAAATCTGTACGTTGTTCTTTCCATTCATTATTAAAATATTGTCGATAAAATGATTACATCCCATTATAATATCTAACTTAGGAAAACTATCCAAACCATGTATTTTTCTATGATTACTTGCTAGTAACCAATTACTTGCTTTTACTTTAAAATCCTCATAATCAACATTAATATCAATAGAACATTCGTCGCGAAGTTTTTGGGTAAAACTATCGCTTAGTGGACTTAGTCCATCTGTTTGTAATTGGTTTATATCATACATAGGTATGGATTACTATACTTTGTTTGCTTGTATTTGTCAATGTAAAATCATTGCTGCAATGTGGGAGTGTGCTATCCCACCAAATCAAATCACCGTGTTTCCATATATGTTCTACATTATCCACAATAGTGCTAGACTTATCACATAGTGATATATCATCATCTACACTTACTGGAATAAGGCAACTAATATAAGTGGGTTTATCCCATACGTCAACATGTGTTTTTATTGGGGAAATTGCACTTACATAATGACTAAAATTTAATTTTGCTTGTTCACTAAAATGCTGTCTAATTTTTTTCATTATTACATGTTCAAAAAGTACAGATCCTTTTTTGTTATTTTCATCTACACCACGACTAACACCTATATTTTCATCGGTAACTGTCTGATGAAATGTAGTTGTATCAAATTGTTTCATTATATCAATCCATTTCATTAATTCATCACTGGAAACAAATGGGGATATAATGCCAGAATTACCACTATGGTCAATCATATATACTCTTTCTTGTAATGGGGATTATAGTAGTATTTATAAATATACAAAAGAGCAGGAGAATAAATCAATGGCTGAGCCAACTAAAGAAGATATTGCCGCAGTAAGAGCAGCAACAGGAACCTTTCACCCAGCAGATTCAAACGGAGATGGAGTTGTATCTAATGAAGAAGAGGCAATGTACTTGGAATTTAAACGTAAAGAACTAGAAGATGCAGATGCAATGCGTGATGCACAGCGTAAGATGGCATGGTTTAGTCTATCCGGTATGCTATTGTATCCTGCAATTGTGCTGATTGCAGTACTAGCCGGCGTCGATCAAGCAGCCAAGATCCTTGGCGATATGGCTGCAGTATACTTTGTATCTGTTGCTGCTATTGTTGCGGCATTCTTTGGTGCGCAAGCAGTAAGTAACAAACCTAAAAAGTAATTTACATGACAGTCTTAGTATAGTATAATTACAGTTATGAACTATTATGATGTACTAGGACTCGCTCCTACTTGTAGTCCTAAAGATATACAATCTGCATATCGCACACTAGCAAAGCAATGTCATCCGGATAGCGGTGGTGACGTTGATAAGTTCCATGCAGTCAGTGAGGCATATGACATACTTAAAGATCCACATAAACGAGCGCAGTTTGACCATCGTAATGCAAAACGACAAAACATCAGAATAAACACTGGTGATGTGTATGATGATCTGTTTACTGTATTTGGCAGTGCAGGATTTCATCCAAGTAAACGTGATTATCAGCGTGTAAAATCAAATAAAAATTTAGGCATCACAGTCGATTGTACCCTCGAGGAAATACTTTCAGAGCAACAAAAGACAGTAAGCATAAGACACACAGACGGTTCACGACATCTTGTTAATTTAAAAATACCACGTGGAGTAAACAATGGCACAAAAATAAAGTACAGTGAATTAGGAGATTACATACATAAAAATTTACATCCTGGTGATCTTACTGTGACAGTTAACATGCTGGATCATGAAGTGTTTGAGAGAGACGATCTTAATCTAAAGATGCACTTGACAATACACGCATGGGATGCTATAATAGGTACAGTTGTTCAAATACATACAATTGAAAATAAAACACTTAACTTAAATATACCAGCAGGTACACAGTATGGTGCAACGTTGAAAATACCCAATCATGGCATGTATAATAAATTAAATACAAGAGGCGATTTGCTTGTGCAAGTACTAGTAAAAATACCTGAAAACCTAACAGAACAACAATTAAATATATGTAAAAAATTAAGAGATGATAAATGAAAACTGCTAAAGAAGTAGACCAAACACTAGCCTTTGCTGGCAAAATAGCAAGCAAATATGGACACAAGTACCTAAGTACAGAACATTTTTTACTTGCTATATTAAAAAATAAAGAGTTTGCAAATTATATGCTGGAGTTCGGAGTACAACTCAACGAACTGCAACTTGATATAGAGAGCCACTTAGTGGATGCGTTTGCATCTGTAGACGGCACAGGACAAACTAAAACGCAATCCTTGGAACGTGTGTTCAATCGTGCAATGACCAGTGTGTTGTTTAGCGGCAGAGAGACACTTACATTAGTAGACTTGTTTATAAGCATTACTAGTGAACAGAACAGTCACAGTAGTTACTTTTTAATGAAGTACAATGTATCCAAAGAAGAGTTTATGCGGTTTATGAAAAACAATAATAAGCACCGCCAGTTAAGCCAAAAACATGAACAGTATCTTGATGGTATTGTCAATGAATATTGTGAAAATTTAAACGAACAAGCACAGGCAAAGCAATTAGATCCTGTAATTGGCAGAGACGATATTATTGATGATATTACACAAACATTTGCACGCCGTAATAAAAGCAATGTGCTTATGGTAGGTGATCCAGGCGTAGGTAAGACTGCAGTAGCAGAAGGACTTGCTGTAAAAGTAGTAAGGAAAGAAGTGCCTGTATATTTACAAGATCACGTTGTATATAATTTAGATGTAGCAAACATGCTTGCAGGTACACAGTATCGTGGACAGTTCGAAGAACGTGTTAAAGAAGTGCTGGAAGCACTTATTGCAAAGAAAAATAGCATACTATTCATTGACGAAGCACACACTCTTAAAGGCGCAGGCTCAGGTGGAAATGGTGGCACAGACTTTGCTAATATGCTAAAGCCTTACTTGGGCAGAGGAAAACTTAAAGTTATTGCAAGTACCACTTGGGAGGAATACAACAGTAGTTTTGAAAAAGATCGTGCGCTTATGAGACGCTTTTATCACATTACTGTGGATGAACCTACACCAGAGCTTGCTAAAAAAATACTTATGAACAGTAAGAAATATTATGAAAAGTTCCATGGTTGTAAAATTACTAAAGCCGCAGTTACAGATGCAGTTGATCTTAGTGTACGATATCTGACAGATAAACGTTTACCAGACAAAGCGTTTGATATGATTGACAGTGCAAGTGCAAAGCAACGCAGACTAGGCACAGAAAATCCAGTAATTGATAGTGAAAATATTATTGAAGAAATTAGCAAGTATGCAAAAATTCCTATTAGCCAGTTAGGTGAAAAGAAGGAATCTGTAATACAACCAGATGCGATTAGTGATAAAATTAAAAGCAAAGTTTACGGACAGGATACTGCAGTAGACAAAGTACTAGATAAAGTATGGGTTGCTAAAGCAGGTCTTAACAAGCGTGATAAAACACTGGGTGTATTTGTGTTTACTGGACCAACAGGCACAGGCAAAACAGAACTTGCAAAACAACTTGCTGACGCAAATTCAATGAAATTACTACGCTATGATATGAGTGAATATCAAGAGCGTCATACTGTAGCACGTTTTATTGGTGCACCTCCTGGATATGTTGGATTCGAAGATGGCAACCTAGGTGGAGGATTACTTATTCGTGACATTGAACGTAATCCACATGCAGTAATATTGTTTGATGAGATTGAAAAGGCACATCCTGATGTTAGTAATGTACTACTACAACTTATGGATGAAGGCTTTGTAACAGGATCAAACGGCAAACGTGCAGATGCTCGTAACTGTTTTGTTGTTCTTACAACAAACTTAGGCGCAAGCGAGGGCGAAAAGAATGCCATTGGCTTTGGTAGAGATCGTGTTGAGGGGGCAGCAGAAGATGCTTATAAAAAGTTCTTTGCTCCTGAGTTCCGCAATCGTATTGACGCAGTATGCGCATTTGGTTCATTGGACGAACTTGCTAAACGTAAAGTAGCACTAAAGTTTATACAAGAATTGCAACAGCAACTAAAAGACAAGGGTGTAGGGTTAAGTGTTGACGAACCAAGTGTTGATATTATTCTTGAACAGGGATATGATGAACTTATGGGAGCAAGACCCATGGCTCGTGCTATTGACACACTGTTACGCATGCCTATTGCAAAGAAATTAGTTGACAAACCGTCAAATGGCTGTAAAATTAAAGTTAGAAATGCAAACAATAGTCTATTAATAAAGTTTAGGTATACAGATGGAACAACTTCAGAAGTTGGAAACGCTGAGCAATCAGCACAGCCTAGCGTTACAGTATAACGATAGACTTTTTTACGGCAAGTATCTTTATCGTCTTGAAGTATTAATGTATCAATACCGTATACCAGAGTTGATGAAGGTGAGAACCGTAGACTGGTGGGGATACAAAGTTGATACAGAAATACAGAAAAGTTTTAGTGGCACAGTAAGACGTTTTGCTAAAAGACACGATGATAGAGTGCGTGTTGAAAGATCAACACTCAATTACTATACTAGTGACCTTGATAATATAGATCAGGTTATACAGTATGTAAATCGTATTAATAACAAAGAATCAGATATTACTGATACAACACTGGAACTTGCAAGTGTTCGTTATTTTCCAGGTACAATTACACAGACAAATATACACTATCGAAAAAAACGTTTGCCATATAATAAGTTTAAGTTTCAGATTTTAGGCGAACGTATGACATTTGAACAATATACAGACTGGGCTAACTGGGCAAAGCAATATCCAAAAGATATACGACTTACTCATAGCGATAACATTCGTAGATGGGGAACCTGGTGCGGAGAAAATATTGGTTATATAACCAGCGACAAACTACTACAACTTGTACAATTTAAACTTGGGTCAAATATTAACAAAATCATTGAATATCAAATTAGGGAAACAAAATAAATGATGAATCAATTACTTCTTAGTACACTAGTAGAGCGGAAACTTGTAACAGAGGAAACGCTTGTGTATGCTAATGTTAAAAGTAAAGGTCTAGGTGGCAAGGATATCTACATCAAAAAGGATGTATACTTCTTTCATGGTATGCCTGCAGGCTCTATTAACGACATTGAGGGTATGACACCAGAGCGTTTTGCTAAAGCATATAACATTAAACCCGACGGCACTTATAAGGAACATAAGAAGCGTGGAAGGAAACCCAAAGATGTCTCACTCGTTTGAGTTAGATAATAGTTATACTAATGAACAAATTGCTAGAATGCAGGCAAGAGATTCTGGGTCATGGGTTATAGATAACTTTGTTAGTAGTTCAGACTTAAACAAACTTCGCAAAATTATAGATACTGTGGATTATCCAGAACACGGCTCTACAAGTAAATATGCTGGAAGTGCATATGAGCATCCTCCTTACGGTCCAATTATGAAAAAAATATTTTATGATAAGATAGTAAGTGAAATAGGCGATCATAAATTAGACTTTTTTGCATGGCAAGAAGCAATTAACCCGTGGAAAATACACGCAGATCTAATGTGGTTTGCAGATGAGATTCCTTATAAGGTTATACTTGTGCCACTTGACGTAGTAGGTGAGGGTGAGGACTGGACAGACACATATAGCATAACCTTCAAACAGAGAAGTTATTTAAGGAATAATGCAAATATAAACAAGCCTAAAAAACCAAATAGCGATCAGTCCAGTTGGAAGAGGCCCATAAATCAAAAGAATGTAGAAGGTTGCTGTGATGGTTATATGATAGACGAAGAAACTTGGAACACATATATGAGTCACATGCCCTACGATTGGGCTGAAGGATTAGAAATAGACACCATTTTTAAATGGAGACCTGGCAGTGCAGTAGTCTGGGACCAAACACAACTACACTGTGCAGACAATTTTCTAGCAAGAGGGATAAAAACCAAGTTAAGTATCCTAATAATGACTAACCAAGCATAGGCATAAATATACTATATTAATATAGGAGATACAAACCCATGCCAACAGTAACAAGAACTACCGGCACTAGTCATATGACAGTTGGAGTACAACACGAAGTAGGATGCCATTGCTACTTACTAACAGTTCAAAACGCGGCAAATTCTGCACAAGATTTAAGAGCTGAAGATGATGCAGTAAACGAAGTTGTTGAAGCACTTATTATGGATCTAAATCCACTTGCATACTTTGTAACAGACAGTAATGCAGGAACAGTAATGCTAATTATGGACAAAAACTTTAACGACCATACATCTTTGCAAGTTCGTATTAGACGAATTGGAATAGATGATGGTGCAACAACTACTAGTATTGGTCCAAACGATATTGACATCAGTGGATCAGATGTACTACCAGTTAGATCATTAGGCGCACTAACAACTGAAGGCGTAATGGCGTTTACAGGTGCAAGTTAATAGGAACCGATAATGGCTAAACTTAATGAACAAATGATAGTAATTAAAGTAAGTGAATTACTTAAGGACAATCAAGATGCACATCCTCCACTTACTCCCGAAGTATTGGAGCAATTAGAAGTAGTGATAGGCGAACTAGCAGGTGCAGGTAAAGTTGTAGAACTTATTCAGGATGTATAATGCCAGCAACAACTAGTACCACATTATTAGTAACGACAGCGCATGGTACATCAGCAGGTAACTATGACGGCAGTGCAACAGCATTTAATGGCGATAAAGTTAAAGGTGACGGTTACTATGGATTCAGTGACGGTGTACACACAATACAAACTCGTGTTACATCATTGGTTGGAACAGTAAAAATACAAGGCACACTTGTTAAAGATCCAGCAGATACAGACTTTGTTGACATTGCAAGTGTAGTGACCAGTGATGGAAGCACTGCAATTTCAAATAGTTTCTTTAATAACTTTACAGGTAACTTTGTTTGGATACGAATTGCAGTAAGTGGATTTACTGCTGGTACTATTAACAACGTCTTTATGGCACACTAATGAGTTACATACGTTTTACAGCATCAAATTTATCGGAAGAGCAAATGGAAACAATTGCTACGGCTGTAAATATGTTTGCAGAAACAGTGTGCATGGAAGATGATGATAATGATGCTACATATTATCAGACAGAACTAGGCGAGAGTATAGAATTTAGTATAGCAGAAGATTTAGATGAGCGTGTTGTAGAGGCAATAATAGATAGTCTTGCAATACATATAGAAGATTTTACAGTAGAAGCAACCGGTCAATAAGGACCACATTCGATGATACAATGGTTGTTCGATAAAAGGAACCAGCATGGGTTTCTTCCGAACCTAATAAAAGACGAAACACTGGAACCTAATACCAGTGCATGGTGGGACTTATGTATTAACCCACCTTTTTCGTACGAGTTCCGCTTCTTAAAATATTGTCAACTAGATGGAGTAGTACAGCATTGCACACTTGTAAATGATTACATCTCAGGAACAGCAAGTGCATACTATCCAATTAATCTAAACTTTTTTGATCCTGACATAGACTATATTGCATTAATGGATGATCGTAGTCTGCAACGTTTTAAAAGTGGAGACTTTCGTGTTCTATTTTATTACAGTGAAGGAGATAATCCTAACCCTGAAATTAACAACAGTTTAGATCGCATGTGTGCTACACACAGTGTCAGTAAGGATAGTATACGTTTTGTTATTGCAAACTACAAACTTAAAGACACTCTTCCGTTTGTATACTTTCCAGATGATGAACTTTACTATAGATACCTACATGTTATAGAAGATGACTATGTAAAAACTCAAAATTTGCAAAGCAGAGATAAAAAGTTTACTTGTTTAATCCGTGCTGACAAAGCCTGGCGTAAGATATATGCAGCAATGATGTACTCGCTTGATGTTACTAGTACTGGATATTTTAGTTATACAGGTTACAAGTACGAAACAAGTCACAAAGGTGTTGATGATTTATCAAAGTGGAACAAGTATGATGATACGCTGGTACAAGACTTACTAAGTTTTGAAATGAAAACTCCTATAAAATGTGATGAACTATCTGATAGTGATCATAACAATCACAAGTTAATCAATCCGGACTACTTTCAAAATGCATACTGGAACTTTGTTGTTGAAACTCACTTTGATAATGATACAATATTCTTAACAGAAAAGACATTTAAGCCTATACTTAACTTACAACCTTTTATAATAGTTGGAAATCCCTACAGTCTAAAACTTTTAGAAAGTCTTGGATATCAAACGTTTACAGATGTAATAAGGGAAACGTATGATTTAGAAGAAGATCACAAGGAACGTATGAGCAGTCTATTAAAAATGAGTTTTGATTTGTGTAACCTTAGTGACAAACATCATTTGCGTATACAAAGTATAATTGCAGACACACTGGAGCACAATCAGAAAGTTTTTTTAAGTCCAAAAGTACACAGGATAAACAATCTACTTAACAAACTGGAATACCATGTCTAAAATACATTTTATGACACCTTGCTATGGTGGCAACATTACAGAAGCATGCTTTAACAGTTATCTACAATGGACGGCATACGCAGTTAAACATGGAATACAACATAACATAGACACACTTGCTAATGAAAGCAACGTCAACAAGGCTCGTAACAGTTGCGTTGCACGTTTTTTAGCAGGAGATGCAACACATTTAATGTTTGTAGATGCAGATATACAATGGAAAACTCTAGATATAGTGAAACTTATTACCCACGACGTGGATGTTGTAGGTGGCATTTATCCACAAAAAACTTTGCCACCTCGTATGGTTGTTAACACAATTGACAATGGAATACATGAAGGAAATTTACTTGAAGTAGGAACAATTGGTACTGGCTTTATGATGATTAAACGTATAGTATTTGAAGCAATGATTGAACAAGGTGCAGCAAAGTATAAAGATGCAGGTGGAATTGCACATGATTTTTACAACTGTACTATAGATAGCAATGGAGAATACCTTACTGAGGACTGGAGTTTTTGTAGGCGATGGAGACAACTAGGAGGCACTGTGTATGCAGATACTACAGTAGCACTTGCACATGTAGGTTATCATAAATTTATGCCAGATTTGGGAGCGATGAATAATGGAAAAAATTAATATAAAAGTAGATCTAAGTATTATTACACATGATGCAGTTAAAGAGGATCCGTTTGTAAACATTAGTTTAAATGGATATCCTCAGTTTGGTGAAATTTGTAAAAATGATACAGTAGTTGACATTGATGTTGAGATTGAAGATAATACTACAAACTTCTTAACCATTGAGTATATGAACAAAGATGCAAAACAAGATGTTGTACTAGGGGAAGATGGCATACCAATAAAAGACAAGCGTATTGAAATTAACAGCATTAGTTTTGACGATATTGAATTAGACTTTTTTCAACTTTTAGATGCTGATATATTTAAGTATGAACCAATTGATCCAGAAGGTTCGGAGTCACATGGATTTGATGCTACTAAACTTGCATGGAACGGCAAGACAACGTTAAAATTCTCAACACCTATTTACATTTGGTTACTTGAAAACCTATAGCGTATAAATACACTGTGTTTTAGGGATTAACAATGGATACAGTAGTAATCTATCCGGGGCGTTTTCACCCGTTCCATAAAGGTCATAAGAGTGTTTATGATACTCTTGTAAAACGATTTGGAAAAGATCGTGTCTATATCGCTACCTCTAACAAGGTAGATCCCCCGAAATCCCCATTCACATTTGATGAGAAGCGAGCAATGATGGCGCTTACAGGCGTTGATCCTAGCCGTGTGGTACAAGTAAAAAATCCATACCAAGCAACTGAAATTACAGACAACTTAGATCCCCAAAACACAATCGCGTTGTTTGCAGTCAGTGACAAAGACATGGCACAGGATCCTCGTTTCTCATTCAAACCCCGTAAAGATGGTGGCGCAAGTTACTATCAGCCAGCACAAAAAGACATGCAGCCAATGTCAGAGCATGGTTACATTATAACTGTTCCTACGCTACAGTTTAATGTGCTAGGCAAGCCTATGCGCAGTGCAAGTGAGTTTCGTGCTAACTTTGCCGTTGCAGACAGCGAAACACAAAAGGCTATGATTACAGATTTATTTGGACGCTATGATCCAAAAACACACAGCACGATGTCACAAAAAATAAACGAACAACTTGTTCGTGCAGACCAAATATTAGATCAACTTATTGAAATGGGTGCAGATGATTGCTACATCTTAGAAGCCTGTATCAGAGTTGAGACACTTGTAGAGAACATTAATATGAAACAGAGGAAAAAAACACTATACCAAGCAATTATGGAAGGTGGACACACACTGCCTGAAAATGAAATTGTGCGGGAAGCAAACTATAGTAAATGGGATCATCCAGAAGCAGCAGATTACAGCCAATTTTTAGAAAAAACATTTGGCGAGCCTGACGAAGCAACTGATGAACAAACTGTTTGGCATAACAAAGATGGATTCAAGCGTATTGTTGTTAGAGACGAATATATACTGCATGGATCACCAGCACCACACTATGATTTTGTTTACAGTTATATTGATCTAGAAGTTGATGAGGATCTCAGCGATGAACTTGCCAAGTGTAGTGGAAGTATACTTATTGATCATCTAAAGAATGAAGTAGGCGCACGTTGTGGTAGCCTTACTGCAAATGC
>TARA_R110001592_G_scaffold1144_1_pt1 | contig 12237 bp, 13 predicted proteins | sample TARA_R110001592 | Tara Oceans TARA_R110001592 (sample SAMEA4398387) | marine metagenome | biome: Polar Biome; feature: [SRF] surface water layer (ENVO:00010504); material: water (ENVO:00002006), including particulate matter (ENVO:01000060) such as... | depth 5 m
TACAATGCAAATTTAAAGTTTGCCATACAAAGCAATGATGAAGCTATAACTACAGATGGTAGAATGGCTATAACATTCCTTGATGATTCAATAGTAAAGTTAACTGAGCACTCTAAGTTAACAATAAACGAATACATATACGACCCAAATCCATCTAAAGCAAAAATGGCTCTTACTTTTGGTCTTGGTACAGCTAGGTTTATTAGTGGTAATTTAAACAAAATAAACAAAGGTAATATAAAGTTATCCACACCTACGGCCGACATAGCAATTCGAGGTACTGATTTTACTGCAACCGTAGATGAGTTAGGACGTTCCCTTATTATTTTACTCCCCGACCGCTTTGGTTTATCTAGTGGAGAAATAGAAGTAGTTACTGCTATGGGTACGGTTTTACTGAATAAACCTTACGAAGCTACTACTGTTTCTGTGTACGAGTCAGCCCCTAGCAAACCCGTAGTATTAGACTTAACTTTAGACATGATTGATAACATGTTAATTGTTACGCCCCCAGAAAAAGAAAAGTTATCCACAGAGAAGTCCACAGTTGCAAAAACAGATAGTGTTTTAGATTTTAACGAATTAGACATAGATTATCTTGACGTTGATTACTTAGGAGAGGATGAGCTTGAGTTTACAGAACTAGATATTAACTTCCTAGATGTAAATTATCTTGAAGACTTACTTAATGTACTAGACGCATTAGCCATAGCAGAAGATAAAGACCAATTAGCACAAGCTACTAGTACCCAAATAGCAGGCACATTATTAGGTAAAGACCCTGACACCCAGATTACTACATTAATAACAGGAAATGTAGTAAGCTTAAGGAGGTCTGTTAATGAATCTGTACGGTTAGATGTTAACGGAAGTGAGTCTTACACGGTAATATTTATACAAGACGGTGTATCAAATGTTGTTAAGATTAATGGTGGAGGAGAGTCTGTCATTACAATAACTCAAGGAGGATAACATGAAGAAATGGATTTCGTTTGTAAGCATAGGAGCTCTTTGTTTACCTTTGCTATTTAACTGGCAAGCATTAGAAGTACTAAAACTAAAAACATTTGACGCACTCGTACAAACTCCAGATCCTACTGGCTGGTTTGTAACGTTAGACATAACAGAAGAAGATGTAAGTCAGGCAGGTGGTTGGCCTTTTCCTAGGCAAGAATTAGCTAAAATACAAAACAATTTAATTAAAGCTGGAGCTATGGGTGTGGGTTGGGTAGTGGCTTTTCCAGAAGCAGATAGATTTGGCGGGGATGAAGTCTTTGCTAGATCGCTTGCAAGCACGCCTAGTGTTTTAGCAATGTTTGAAAATAGTTCTGGCCCACCGCCTCCTACAACAGGAACAGTTATTCTTGGTGAAGGCGCAACAGGTATACAAGTATCTGGTGTCGTACAAAATACTTTAACTCTTCGTAACAATGTAAGCCAAGGTATAGCAAGTGCTAGAGTAGATGTAGATAATCTTGTTCGTAGGTTGCCCTTATTGATGCAAACAGATACAGGTTGGGTTCCTGCGTTTGGGACAGAAGTATTAAAGATATTATCTAATGCAGATACTTATGTAATACGTACAGAACAAAATCAGGTAGCTGCTGTAAAAGTACCTAGTTTTGGCGAAATACCTACAGATGGTTTAGGTAGAAAATGGGTGTCATGGGTTAATACTCCACGGACCACGCTCGATGAGATGGATGTAGAAGGTAAGTTTGTATTTATAGGAGTTAGTGCAAAAGGTGTTATGCCACAAATTGCTGTACCAACAGGGCTTTTATACCCACATGAAGTACAAGCTGCACTTACAGAAAGTTTATTTTTTGATAGTCCTCAAATACCCGCAGCTTCTTTATTATATGAATTACTTATATTAGTAACTGTACTATTATTAGCTGTATTTATAATACGTACGCTAGGGCTCGTTGGAACTCTTGTAGGGATCGTGGGCCTTGGTACTTTAACCACGGTTGGTGGTTGGTATCTTATAACGTCAAACATACTTATTGATATAAGTTATAGTATATTATCAATGATACTTATATCTGTACAAGAGTTTTACTTACGGTTTAACGAACAATTTAAGCTAAGACAATTAATAAAAAAACAGTTCGAGCATTACTTAGATCCACGCCAGGTTGCACGATTACAAAATAATCCTGAACTACTAAAGCTAGGAGGAGAAAAGCGCACGTGTACATTTTTATTTACAGATGTTAGAGGATTTACAAATTTATCTGAGAAACTAGAACCGGAAGAAGTTACTAGTATTATGAATAAAGTACTTACCGTACAAGTTCAATGCATCCAGGCACACGGTGGTATGGTAGACAAATTTATTGGTGATGCATGTATGGCTATATTTAATGCTCCTTTAGATTTAGATGAACATGAGCAAAGAGCTGTTGCTTGTGCCAGAGATATGCGTACAGCAATTAGAATGCTACAAAAAGAATTGCCCGAACCAATTGCTATTGGCATAGGTGTTAATACAGGTCCTGCTGTTATTGGTAATATGGGAAGTGATACAAGGTTTGATTATTCGGCAATAGGAGATGCTGTGAATACAGCTGCACGATTAGAATCTGCTACGAAAGAAGCAGGTGTTGATTTGTTAATTGGTGAGTCTACACGTACAAAAGTACCAGAAGCTAAGTTCTGTAAAAAAATGTACGTTAAAGGAAAAAAAGATGCACTCAAAGTGTATACTATTTAAATGGCTAGAGATTATAAAAAGGAATATGCTAATTACCATAGCAAACCTGCTCAAATAAAAAAGCGAGGGATGCGTAATGCAGCTAACAGAATGGCTAAAAGATTAGGTTTAATTAAATCTGGAGATGGCAATGACGTTCATCATAGAGATGGAAATCCTAGAAATAACAAAGCATCTAATTTAAAAGTTAAACCCGCTTCTAAAAATAGATCTTATGCTAGAACTAAGAAAGCAAAGAAAAAAAACCCAAAAGCGTAAAAAACGACCTCATGAGAGCTTGCACATAGCGTTTTGTTTAGAGTAGTAAGGCCTAAGCTTCAACTTAAACAACTTTTTAATGGACTTTATTATAAGTTCTTCTGAGAAGTTTTAGTATTTTTTAAAGTTTTTATTAGTTTATTTAAGTACCATTGAGCTTTTTCTAAGTCTTGGGTACCATTTTTGTATTCGTAACGCCACATATACTTTAAAACGTTTCCTTTTAAGTAACCTTTGAAAGCGTCAGGTGTCATACTTTCTTCTATTGCTACAATACATTCCACGTTTCCGGTATTATAATGCGGAGGTGAGTTTACATAATCAGTCATTTTCTTTTCCTAAATAGTTTATTTTCGTGTCTTTGAAAAGACCACTCTAAAAATTTGTCAAATAAGTTTGTTAAAAAATTTATCATTGTTTTTTTCCTAAACAAAAATTAGTTAACGATTCTATATACATTTTAAAAGGTATAGCTTCGTCGTTAAATTGTTTTACTGTTAATTCTGTAATAGTAAAATCTTCAGTAACGTACACTTGATTACCTGATCCAAGTACAGCGTACGTAAAGATATTGTGGTTTGCTCGCTCTGTAAGCCATATACGTTGTTGCGCGGATAAATTCATTTTGATTTTTGATGTGGGTTTGGTAGGGAGCGTATCTTTGTATTTATATTCGATAAAACAGTGATTAGCTCTGCCAGAGTAAAAAGTATCTGCAACACCGCCATGATAAGGGTCGTTGATTTTCCAGCGGTAAATCTCCTTGGGTAGGTGTTTATGTACTTTATTAATGAACTCCTTTTCTTGCACATAAAAAGTATACCACACGTACTTGGGTGCGAAGTATTCGTTCGCACCCGTACGTAAGTTATTAACCTCCGTAAGACTTTATGTAAAAATCTTTTGCAGATTTATAAGTTTCTTCATTTAACCAACCAACATTAGAAATGTCTATATTCATAAACGCTTGTCCTTTTCTGTTAGTAGTAGATACAGATGACATTTTCCAAAGAGCAGCAAACCTGTCTCCAGACATTTTCATTATTTGCGTATTCCATTCTTTTGAAACTCTAAGTTTAGAGTTAGCGCAATCGAATAAAAACGGTATGTCAGCTATTTTTCCAGTCTTTTCGTCTACTTTTAATAAAGTATGAGTTTGAGTCTGGGTTATATCTACTTCGTTTTCTTTTTCGTTAGCTTCAGTCAAAGCTGTAATAGCTTCTGCTTTACTAGGGTAACTACCTAACAAGCCTCCACCAGCTTCTCGTTTCTTCCAACAAATATACTCTTCTTTAAAATGTACATTAACTAGTAGAATTTCTTGGCCATAATTTTCACCTGTTACAGTGTTTATAAAATCGCCAACCTTAACGTTATCCATATAATCGCTATGGTTTTCATCTACTTCATTAGACATCTTTTGAAGTTGTTTTACACGCGGCACTGAAAGATGTTCCGAAGTTACATTCTCATTACCTAGTGTGCTACCTAATTTAATGTGAGCTGGTAGTTCGCTCGTTACAATACTTATATCTTTAGACATAATTCATTTTCCTTTTTTCGTCGTTCTATTATTATTATGCTGACCTAAAATTAATTCTGGTCAACTCCGTACTTATAACACCAGGAACATCCATCCCTAGTGCAATAAGTTCTCTGTAGGCGGTTGCAGACATACGCTTTTGCAATAGCTCAAACTGGTTAGTTTTTGCTACGTGCTCCTGCAATAGATCCCAATCTTCTACAGTTGGCACAATCTCTTCTTTCAAAGAAATCGTACATACATCATTAGAAATTTTATCGAGCCCTTGCTCTCTCATTCTAATAGTGATTTGTATTTCTAGTTCGCGCTGTGCGCTTTTGAGGCTTTTTTCTTGTGTTTGTACGGCTTTTACTTCCGCACGAATTTTAGCTACCTCAGCTAGTAAATCTGTTAGTTTTTCTTTAGCCATTTTTTTGCTCCTTTAATATATTTAATAAGTTTTCCATTCGCCCTAGTTTAGTATTTAGCTTTTTATATACTTCAGGCTCCCAAGTATTTTTAGCTTGTATTAATATAGTTTCAGTCTTTTGTGTTTGCCCTGCTCTATATATACGTTGGTTAAATTGTTGAAAGTGTTCTGCGTTGTATGTAGGTGAACACCATATAACTGTATTAGCTTTAGTAAGAGTAAGGCCATGTCCTGCTGATTGCGGGTGACAAAACAATACTTGTATTTGACCTGCTTGATAACGAGTTACAATGTCTTTTCTTTTTTCAGGTGCTATAGTGCCGTCAATAACAGCGTAAGAAATATTTTCTTTTTCTGCTATTTCTATTAAAGCGTTACGTTCGTGACGCCAGTTAAATGCTACTAGTGAGTGCGCACGTTGAGACACAAGTGTCATAACTATGTCGTATCTTTCTTGATGTATAAATTGCACTAATTTATCTTCATCATATACAGCTCCTGTAACTAACTGTAATAGTTTTTTTACTCTAGCTCCTGCGTGCACTGCGTTTACTGTGCCTGCTTTTGTATACAGAACTGATTCGTCAGCTAATAATTTATACTGTTTTTGTACTGCAGGTGTAAGTTTAGTATTTATTGTACGTACAATGTTGTCAGGTAAATCCATACATTCGGTAAGTGCGTACCTTATAGTTATATCTTTTAGTCTTTCTGCTACTGTTTGTTCTGCGCCTGGTTTGTCAATCCATTCATTAGCAAAGCCATTAAATTTTGGAGTACATACAGTGTTTCTAAATGCAAAATAACGTGCACCTAAACGATCGCCATCGTCTACTATGTACGCTGGATGCCATATATCTAATATAGTGTTACTGTTAGGTGTGCCTGACATTGCAATTCTGTTGTCAAACAGTACAGACAATTTAGCTATGTTTTTACTACGTTTAGCAGTTCTGTTTTTAAATGCTGTAAACTCATCTATAACTAAAGTATTAAAACCTTTTAATAGATGTTTATTTTTTATAAGAAAATTAACAGCTTCAAAATTTGTAATAACTATATCTGTAGTTGTGTCTTGAAATATTTTTTCTCTATTTTTTGCATAGGCTACTCCGTATGTTAATTTAGGCGTAAATTTATCTATGTCTTCTGCCCAAGCTGCTTCTAAAATAGATAAAGGAGCGAGTACTAATGTACGACCTTTAAATTTTATAAGAGCATCTAATACTGCACGTGTTTTACCTGTTCCTGGGTCGGAGGTAATCATACATTTTGGGTTAGCTACAATGAAATTTGTAGTTGTTGTTTGATGCTTATAGGGCATCGGTATATTATCGTTCATCTTTCATTCCTCATGTTTTACAATACTCTGTGTTATTTGGTTGAGTACCGTATATTAATTATACTCTAGGTTATACCCCACTGGCAATAGGGATCAAAACCTTTAGCGTAAGTACACCATTTACAATTATACAAACTGGGGTTAGGTGGGAATTTAACCGCTGTTGTCATTGTTATTCCACGTTCATGAAGTTTTGGCATAAATTGCATAGCTTCATCTCGGGTGTAAGTTTGTTCTAGAGTTGTTCCATGGTCTAGATACCATATTTCTGTTTGGACTATTTGTAATTCAGGGAATCTAAAAAAACTACCTATTGCATAGATTAAAGCTTGTTGGCTGTGGGCTATTTCGTTACCAAACTGTTTACCTGTTTTGTAATCAATTACACGACCTGATGTCTCTGTTTCGTGTACAAACGCATCTAGTTTTATTCTAGCCCAAACATCCCCTGCCATCCAGTCACATACTTGCCAATCTATTGTAAAGCCCCAATCGCCTTCTAATTCTACTTTAGCTTCTTCAAAAAGAGTGCGTAGTTTTGTAAAGTTAGATTGGAATTTTTTAAGCGTGTCAGGTAGTTCTGAAAGTTTGCCTTGTACGTAATCTTCAGCTTGTTGGTGTATTTCTGTACCACGCGCCGCTGCAGGGCCAAAGTCTTCAGGGATTTTTTTTACTTTGCTTATATAAGTACGATAAGCGCAAGATTCGAAGGTTTTTAAAGCTGAGTAGCTCCATGCTGGTACATGTCCAAGTTCAAGATCTTCCGTGACCTCTATCGCGCTTATTAAGTCAGGGCGATTAGGCTGTGTTAGTTGCTCCGTCAATTAAAGTTAAATCCCTTTCGTCAAAATGTTCTTTTATAAGTTCTTCCTTTACATTATTGTCTATTTTCCAAGCCAATACAACTCCTCGTGGTATTCTTGCGTTTCTGTCTTTACTAATACGCTTACGTTCAGTCTTAATGTTAAGCCTGGTCATACGTTTTGCAAAATCTCTTTGTGATAAAGTATTGCGGCTGTCAGTAAGTGCATCATATACAATTTTAAAATGTACAAGCGGTACAACTGTTGTTTTTCCTACTGAAACCAACCAAGCTTTTACATATCTTTGTGCTGTACTTATACCGCCAGCGTCAAAGGTATTTGTAAGAGGTATTTCTAATATATCTGTAAAGTATTCTAAGTTACGTGTGCGTATTGCATTTGCAAATTCTTCTATAACAGACATAGACACTTGTTTCATTTCTTTTTTAGCATCATTTTCTAAAGCAGTGTGTGCCATACGTACATCTACTTTAAATTTCTGTAATACTCCCGCTATTATGTAAAGCTCTGCGTCTAAAACATCTAGATTATTTAATAGCTCTGGGTAAATCTCTTCTATTTTTTGTTCTTGTCTAGGAGCAACGTTATAACGTCTGTCGCTTTCTTCTATTTTAACTGCGTCAGCTCTGTTAGTAAGAAACAAAAAGTTTGTAAAAGATGGAAGTTCTATTTGGTTAGTACGCATTGCTCTAATAGTTAAATTAGGTTCTGTAATTTGATGTTTAAGTTTGTCGGCCATGCGACCTACTGATCCTGAGTCAGCCATACGAAATTCATCTACTACTAAAAACAGTGCTGTTCTCATGTATAGGTTAAATTGTTCTTCTATATTTTCTAAAGCTCTCATAGGTGTTTGTTGTTCACCAAATAGCGGTTTAAGAACTTTGTGTACAAACAAACCTTTACCAGTGCCCGGTATGCCCGTAAATATCCATGCTGTCATAGCTTTTTTCTTATTTTGGTAAATGTACGCAAGCCAATTAACAAAGTGTTCAAACTCTGGTTTGCCATTACCTAACGCATGCATAAGAAGTTTATAGAAATTAGGCGCAATTTTTTGTACTTCTATAGCAGTTCCGTATTCTAGTTCTTTTACGTTTGTATTAGCTCGCAGCATGTATTCTGTACGACGAAATAAGTTTACGTAATAAGGAACTTCATCTAATTGAATACCTTTATCGTTACTTGGATCAAATACTACTTTAGCGTCAGGGACGTAATCCATATTAGGACGACCGTGTGATTTCATAAAATCATTTATAGAGTTTTTATTAGTAGGTGTTAATGGGTAGTCATCACTAAATTGTTGTTTAGATTCGTCAAAAATACCATTAAAATAAGTATCTGTATAAAAATCTCTAAGAGCAATAGGTTTTTGTTTTGTTTCTGAATCAATTTTATCTGCAAATATATCAAATATACTTTTGTAAAAATCAGGGTCAGCTTTTTCTATTTCCCATACTGGTTCGCCTTTAAAGTTATACATGTAATGGGGGTTAGTTAATAAAAAGTAATAACCTCCACTATCTCCGCTGTTTACATTGCAATTAACAAAAGGTTCGGACACACGTGCTACCTGGATCGTCATTTTGTCAGGGTTTTGTAATACTTCTTGAGCTTCGCCTGCAACATTTACTGTTGCTACTTTACCTACTCTTTTAGGAAGATTGTTTTTCTTTCTTAAATTATCTTTTATAGTTAAACCTAAAGAATGTACTTTTTCAGGGTTAACATCTATTAAAGATGAAGATATTTCAAGCACGGCTGAACTACGATTTACTTGTACAAACCTACCATCTGGTAACGGGTCTTGTACGCCTTTAAACACTGGAGGAGCTATATAAATAAGTTTACTGTTGTCAGTAACACTAGGGTCTAATATATAAGAAAGACTCTGGCCATTAGCAGATAAAGTTATTTGTTCAGCTAAAAATTCTGTAGTGTAATTAATTAAACGAATATAATCTTTTAGTGTTTTAGGATGCACTGGCATATCTAATAAAAAGAATAAATGTAATGACACTGTGTCTTTCTTTACGCCTAAAGATGCGCTGGCTTGTGCGATGTACGAAACAGTATGGAATATCTCAGGTAGTTGCATAACTATTTTGTCGGCTAACGCCTGAAGATCTCCTGGGTTACTTGTACGTAAGCCATCTACGTCTAAAACTAGTAATTCTGTAGTTGCAGAACGGTCAGACATAAATGCACGTGGCTCATCATCAAGCACTCGTTTTAAAGGGCCTTTGTGTAAACACGCACCATCTGCAGCTGCACTACAAAGTGCACGGAATAGTTTAGTTAAACCTTTTTTATCAGTAGAAATTTGTTCTGAATAAGAACTAAAGTTTTTTACTAATGGGTAAGGTTTTGAACCTTGTTTTGATATTTCTTTTGCTAATGGTTTTTTAGCTTTTAGGAAAACAACTTCCATATTAAATCTCCTTTATTAAATATACCTCTTCTCTATCAATACGTACACTTGAGTCAGCCTCAAATGCTATTTTGCATTGTTTAGTTGCGATATCTGTTATTGTTATAGTGCAGAGAACTTGGCCGTTAGTGTGCACAACGACCTTGTCTCCTTTTTTTCTTGTAAGAATTAAGTTCTTATTTGTCATATACCTGGCTCACTCCGCCTTCTGCGTCAAGAGGTAGATCTTTGCACCACTCTGGTGGTGTGCGCATGATTTCTATTATTTGATTCATTGTAGCACTTGAATCTACTTCTGAGCCAATAGCAATAATTTCGTCATGTACTTGCATTACAATATCTACCTGAGGTAATTTTTGTACGTCTAACATCTGGTCAGTAATTACTAACCGTGCTAAAGCTTGTACAACATTTTCTGTAATTCTTGGTCCATGTGTGCGTATATAATCTCTTTCTGTCTCGTAAACAAATTCCCCTCTAGTATAGGCTAGATGAGGATATGATAAATGCATACCGTTTGGTAATTCTAATTTACGCGGACGAATGATTAGCGGCCCATACGGAGTACCGTCTGAATTTGGAGATATCATTTCAAATAACATATCTTTCATTCCGGACCAAAGTAGGGGAATGTTGGGATACATTCCACGGTATTGTTGTACAATAGTTTGTGCTGCTGATTCGGACATATCCACTGATGGTGATCCGGCTTTTAGTGTGTCTTGAAATCTGACATGACCCATACCATAACCTAACCCTAAGATAGCAGTTTTACCTACATACCTTTCTAGTTTGTTTTCTTTAGTTATTGTACGATTGTATATTTCAGAAGCAAATTCACAATACACATCTCTACCTGTAGCAAAAGCATTTAACAAATCTTCTTCTTTAGCTAGCCATGCAAGCATACGCGCTTCTATATTAGATGAATCTGCAATAAACAATTTTTGACCCTGGGGAGCCATAAGTGCCGTACGAAGTTTAGATCCTCGGGGTAGGTTCTGTAAGTTAATTTTATCTGAACCACCAAATCTACCTGTGTGTGCGGCGTAATAACGCAGCGGTATGCTGAACGTACCGTCAGGATTAGTAGAATCAATGAATCTTTGCGCACGAGTTTCTTCTATGCGTGATTTTACTAGTTCTCTTGCTTCCCATATGTTTGAATGTTCTGGATACATACGTTGCATTTGAATATAAGCAGGGTCTGCTTTACCAAAAGCTGGTATTTGTTTACCTGTAGTAGGACTTTTTTTAGTAGGGACATTAATACCTAGTCCTTCTATAAAAGCAGCAAATTTTTGTTGGCTGGCTAATACATCTCTTGTTGTTCCGCTGTCCTCTATCCCTTTTGCTGTTTTAACTACAATTTCTTCTTTGTAAGTTGTCAAAAGTCCACGGTCGAGTATAAGTTTAGGTTCTACAAACATACGTACAGTAAGGTTTATAAGATGCAATTCTGTGTCCGGATAATTATGTGAGTAGCTTTGAAAAAGTTCATACGTCAGATCAACATCCTGAATACAGTACGCACCTATTTGTGCGTCAAGTGCAGGGTCTAAATCACGTACGCCTTTAGCGTTAACTAGCTCTTCGCCTTTTCTTAATGTTTCGTCATTAGGAAATTCACGTTTTACACAATCTTTTAATCGTGCAGACATGTTCGGATACAAACCACGGCTCATTGCCGCTGTGTCGTAATAGTACGACGGTTTATACCCGAAATGCTGTGTAAGAATATAAGCGTCAAACAGGGTATTGTGGCAAACGAGGGCAACATTGTCCCAATCGATTTGCTCCAAAATGGCCGGGGTGTCACACTCGTTATACCATTCTGTTACTCCGTCTTCTACTTTTATTCCCACGCCCCAAACTTTGAACTGGTCATCGTTAACATATTGCACAGTGGACATTTTTGTTAAACTTGTTTGTGTGTCGAAATAAGTTTCGAAATCTAAATATAATTTTTGCATTAGTTTTTACTCCATTGGTCTACATATTTTTCGGCAATCTTGCCTTTAGTTATTAATTGTTCTGCTTGGTCTAGCAACTTTTCAACATTGTCTATTTCTTTCCATACTTCATCAATTGTTGATTGTTCTAAATCGTAATCGAATGCAGAGTCTGGAATAGCATTGTCTAATTCTGACATAGCTTTTCGCAATGCACCTAGGTAAATAAATGTTTGTTTTGTCATAATTCCTCCTTGAACTATAGTATTTTATGGCCTGCTTCCTTCATGGCAGCTAACCATTGTTTATATTGTTTTGTTGATGCCTGTTCCCAACCTTGTTGTTTGGACACAGTCATATTGTAAGCAGTTGAACGGCTTACGCGTTTCCATTGTATAAATGGTAAATCTTCTGGGTCATTATAACGTCTATAATGATGTATAGGGTTACGCTTTACGTAGATCACTAATCTAATTACTCCTTAATTAAACTTGACAATACAAGTAAGTGTCTTTAAAACATTAAGTATTACATACTTTTGTGTAATATAACAAGTGAGGAAATTACAATGGCAATTTTTAAAAGTGGTCAAGTAAATAGCAATCAATCTTTTAAGCCGTTTCCAAGTGGAAACATGGCAGTAAGATATGCAAAACTAGATGTAACTGCAGCATGCAACACTAACGACGTGTACGAAATGGTACAAGTTTTTGCTGGTGAAACTGTTCACGACATTAAAATCACATCAAGTGATTT
>TARA_R110001592_G_scaffold24742_2_pt1 | contig 12233 bp, 5 predicted proteins | sample TARA_R110001592 | Tara Oceans TARA_R110001592 (sample SAMEA4398387) | marine metagenome | biome: Polar Biome; feature: [SRF] surface water layer (ENVO:00010504); material: water (ENVO:00002006), including particulate matter (ENVO:01000060) such as... | depth 5 m
AAAGCACCACAAAATCAACCAATACCAACTCCTGCAATGGTTTATCAGCCATCAAAAAAACAAAAAGATCGATTGATACAACAACCAGCAGTTCCGTTTGAAAAACTCCCAATGAAGCAACAGGAACAGGTTAGAGAGTCTGAAATATTACCAATGCTAGCTCCAGCAAAGTTAAAGCATCCAGTAAATGACTCTTTAGAAATGATATTTTTAATAGCTAGGGATGACGAGGGTGATTACTTGTATGGCGAGGGTACGCTCACACTTTCAACTTATATGAACTTTATAAAAGTTGTTAATAAGTATAAGGAACGCGGTGTAGATTTTAAAAGGCTCATGATGCATAGCCCTGGTGGAACAATGAGTTCAGGTCAGAAAATAGCGACTTATTTGCACTCCAACGGCTGGACTACTGATAGTAGTAAACATATGCGCTGTTACTCAGCTTGTGGCTTTATATTTGCTTCAGGCACTAAGAAGCGAATGGAACCTGGAGCCGAAATTGGTTTTCATCGTCCATACATTCCAGATCAAGCCGATACTCCTGAATTTATTGAAGCCACTTACTATAAGTATCTAGATTTTTGGATCGAAATAGGTGGAACAAGAGAACTATATGACGAGTTCATGCTGAATTACGGCCGAGATGATATGCTAATTTTAAAAAGCAATACGATCAACAATCACTTTCAAGTAAAGGAATACTAACATGAAAAACTCCATTAAAAACCAATTGGCGGAAGATGGTTTACTTAAAATATCCTTAATCCTCATGGGAGTATTAATCGTTTGGTTTAACGTCATGGGATATAACATTCTCTTTAAAGATGAACCTATTCTTTGGATTATCACTCCAATAGCTATTTTATTCTTTTTTGCCGAGATGTCCGTTCTACTATGGTCATCTAGTATTTTGCGAAACTGGAGAAAAACAAAAGCAATACTGAAAGGTTCAATGTTTATTGTTGTCCCTATTTTTGGGTTATTAAGCTTTACTGGTATCAATAGCTATCTGAATAACCTAGCAACTTCTGATTATGTTGATGCAACAACTACTATCAAAAATAATGATAAGAACCTGACTTATATAGAACAGCGTAAGCTAGAGCTAAATACCTTAAGGAAGGATCTTACTAGACTACAAGGCCAGAAGAGCACTTTGGAGGCTAACCTACAAAATTATACGAATACTAGTGCCGATTTTAGCATCAAGATCTCTGAAAGAAAGGCTGCTGAAAAAAGAGGCCAGTGTGATGATTTTGCCGATTGTAAAGAAGCTGTTGATGGTTTTATAAAAATGATTAATGAGATTTCGGCTTTAAAAGTTCCATTGAAGCACGATATTTTCACTCTAAGAACAGAGATAGATAAAATATCAAAAACAATTGAATTAATCGCTTTAGACCTCGATAAAAGAAACATTGATATTTTAGTTAATGGTGTAAGTGTAAGTGCTGTCGAATCGGAATTCGAGAATAAAAAGAAAATCTATGAAGATATAGTAACTAAAGTAGCTAGTTGGTTTGGTTTTACTATTAAAGATCCTTTCTCAGTATTTGTTGCTTTTATTTCAGGCATAATTTATCCAGTATATTTTTTAATTAACCTCTACATAGGATTATCAAATAATGATTCGTTAGTTGAAAAAGAAGAAATATACCAGATAAAGCATCAACAACGTAAAGATAAGTTTTCACGACAGAAATCATACTACCAACTAAGAAGTTCTATGTTGAAAAAAATATACAAGCTCATCTATTTAAGGGTTCAATTTAGTCGCCGTAAATATAATATTGCACAAGAACATTCTAAATTACATTTCATTCAGAAATCAGAAGCCAATATTGAAGCTATAAAGCAAAAGCACACACAGAATCAACAAAAAATAAGTGTTACAGCCTCTATGATATTAAAAGCTATTCGTTATTTCAGAGTGTGGGCATCAAACCGTAAGAAGATTCGTAATATCAAAGTAGAAGTAATTAAAGAAGTTAAAGTTGAAGTAGAGGTTGAAGTAATTAAAGAGGTAGAAGTTATTAAGGAAATAGAGGTTGAAAAAGAGGTTGAGATTACAAAAATAGTTGAAAAAGAAATTAAAATTGAGATACCTATTTACGTAAATAAAATTGTTGAGGTACCCACAGAAACGCCAGTCTATGTTAACAAGATTGTTAAGGTTCCTGAAGAGGTAATTGTCATTGAGAAAGAGACCGTTGTTAATGAAGTGCTGATTATGGTTCCTGAAAATATTTCAGCAGCTGATTTAGATACTTTACTCGACGAACATCGCCAAGGAAAGTTGGCGACAAATAAAGCCTCTGCTGTAAATGATAACTTATCTTCAAAAATCGCATAATAGGAAAGTATTGTGACAACGACAATTAATTTAGATTTACTTAATAAAGCAAGACTCCGACACAAGACAATTGATGAATCAAGCTCAGAACCCAGTAATAATAGTCTAGAGCTAAGGGAAGAAGATAATATTAGTAAAATCTTTCCTGACAATCCCGTATCGAATAAACAAAGTGTCATAGATGCAGCAGAGGTAAAAAAAGAGCAGTTAAGGCAAGAAGCTGAAATTACAGCTATTCAATATGATATAAATAAAAGCAATGAGGAAGAAAAAGGAAAGCTATTAGAAAAGCAAACAGAAATCGCTGAAACTCAAAGAGTGTTAGAAGAAAAGAAAGCGCAAACTCAAAAAATTGATAATCAGAGAAAAGCAAAAGAAGCAGCAATACAGAGGGAAATAGTTAAAAAAGAACAGCTAGACATACAAAAAGCTAATGCGGCAACACTTCAGCACAAAAAGGATTTGCACACGCTTGATGAGCAAAAAAAAGAAGCAAAGAACGCAATTATTTGGAAATGGTTAAAAATGGTTATTTTTACCATGTTTTGTCTAATTTTTACTGCCTATTTATTAGTCGGTTTATATCGTTTTTACCGTTGGTCGACAGAGGAGCCGATTATAATAGAGGTCGAAAAAATAGTAGAAAAAGTCATTATAAAGGAATCTGATATAGCTACGTTCGCACCTAGTTGCATAAAATTAAAGCAAGATGGTGAAACTCTCTTCAATTGCGCAGGTAAAACTTACCGAGTAAATACTTTAAGTGATCTGAGTAAAGAGCAAATAGCTGAAATAAAATCAGCAATGAATACAAATAAGTAATGACACGCCAACTATTTTTTTATGAGGTTAGTAAATGCTGAAAAATCAAATTTTTAAGGCGCGTATGACTAAGGTGACAAAGCTGAATTTGAAGAGCGATAGGGATCGTTCAATATTCTATGGGGTATTTTGTGCACGGCTAACTTCCTTATTAAAAATGGCTAATTTAGAATAGCCACCATTTACATATAAGGCGAATATTGGGTTTTCGCTCTAGTGGTAACTTCTACTTAGAGCCTTTCGAAGACTTTATAAGTCACTATTACTTAAATATGCAGGAAGAGAATCCGATCATATAAGTCAGGTTTGATTAAGCTATTAACGCATTTTTTGTCACCGCTTATACTTTACCTTCTCACAATTCAGAGCGTATATACCGGAAATATCAAGTTAACACCTTCGGTTGTTCCAATAGAATATACTGGGACATGAAAGCTTAGGTTGGAAGTGTCTAATGCTCGCTCCCTTCTGAACTTAAGCAGGGAGAACTCTTGGGAATATATTTTCATATCTTCAGTAGGATAAAGCTTGGAGTAGTTTCCATATTGCTCTTTAAGCGTCCCCATTAACTATGTCACTACCCCAAATATCGTGTTACTAGTGGTGATTACTTTGTACATCACAAATGAAGGGAATAAGCCCTAACACGGGCTTAATAAAAGCGGTTAACGGCAATATATATATCAAGTTAATGGCGATGGCGTTAAAGCTTAATACAAATCAAGAATTTCGCACTACAACGCCTTGATTCCATCCCTAACCAAATCAAAAGTTTGAATTTGGCACAACACAAAAATTTCACTAAACAACTTTCCTCACAAGTTTTATCTGTTGAAAGTTCACGGCCCTTTATTAAAAGTGTTGCAATTTCAGGTGCATATGGCATAAATGTACTATTAAGAAAATAATTACAATATTGAAAAGGATTTTCATTTGAAGGATAAGGAAAAAATCGCATTATTTATCGATGCTGATAATGCCCCCGCAGCCAAAATAGACATCATCCTTTCTGAGCTTGCTAGATATGGCGTAGTCAATATCCGTAAAGCCTACGGCAACTGGAAAAGTCCCTGTATTAAACCATGGGAAGATGTTCTTCATGAATTTGCTATTCAACCTATCCAACAATTTGATTTAACCAAAGGCAAAAACGCTACTGATATTGCATTGGTCATTGATGCTATGGATATTCTCTATACTAAAGATGTAGACAGTATTTGTTTAGTTTCCTCTGATTGTGACTTCACTCCCCTTGTTACTCGTGCTCTTGCAGATGGAAAATTTGTAATTGGCTTTGGTGAGCGTAAAGCACCAACGGCATTCGTAAATAGCTGTTCAAAATTTCTTTATCTGGATGATATTGACACTGAAGATAAACCAATTCAAAAACGAAAGCCTAGTATAAAAAGTGATACAAAGCTGATGAATATGCTTCGTCAAGCAATAGAAGCTTCTGAAGAAGATGATGGTTGGGCGCAATTAGGTCCTATTGGTAAACACATTTCAAACCATGCATCCTTTGATCAAAGAAATTATGGGTTCAAAAAGTTGAGTGATTTATTCACTGCAATTGATTTATTTGAAATGAAACAAACTCATGGTTCAGCAACATGGGTTAGAGATATACGTAAGCATAAAGCTTTAAATAATGATTAATAGCTCCGTACAAAAATTAACATTATTAACATACTGATTTAATTATAATTTAGCTGAATACGATTTGTTTTATATAAAAATAGGAAATTCAATGGAAAACATACGAATTATTGCAGAGATAGCTAAAGTGTATTCTTTTGCATTTCAACAAAACCAATACCCACTTATTACATCCATTGAATTGAATTCATCTAAAACTATTAATCCAGATGGTGCTGATAAAACTTATTCAGACTTGAAACTAATTTTGACTTCAGATCCTGAAGTATTTTCTCCTGAAGAATGGCATGTAGACTCTCTTGGTGCAGTGCAAACTATTCTTTTGCAAAAAAGACTGTTAAAAATATCAAATGAATATTTAGATGCATTAACTGAACAAATTGAAATCAATTTAAACTTCACTCTATATATGGCTGATGAGAAATTAACACAACAGTCATATCAAACTAATTTACTCCCAAAGAATTTTTGGGGTGGTGAAGAAAGAATGGCTGAATTGCTCGCAGCTTTTTCTACTCCTAACGCAAATTACATATCGGAATTAGTAAAAAAAGCTTCCGATGTTATGAAAGCTGCTGGGCATGAGTCAAAGTTGGATGGATATCAATCCGAAACGCGAGAAAGACCCTATTTAATGGCCGCAGCATTGTGGAATGTCATTTCTAATGAATCAATAGCTTATGTAACACCACCTACTAGTTTTGCTTATTCAGGGCAAAGAATCCGTTTACCTAATGATATTAAGAATCATAAAACAGGTGCATGCCTAGATTTATCCTTGTTATTTTCGGCTTGTTTAGAGCATATTGGACTTAATTCTGTTATTGCTGTTACGAACAACCATGCTTGTTGTGGCCTTTGGTTGATAGATGATTGCTTCCCTCTTTTGACCAATGATGATTCGATGGATATTCGAAAACGCGTTGCATCAAAAGACTTGGTCCTATTTGAAACAACATTGGCCACTTCTGATTCACCAATTACCTTCGGGCAAGCAATCGAATATGCAGAACAAATAATTTCTGAAGACTCAGAAGATAGATTCGTTTACGCCATTGATTTAACACAAGCAAGAAAAAGGCAAATTAAGCCTATTCCAACGATTGGAGAGAGTTCTCCTGCGATAGAATCTAATGAACAACGAACTGACATTCAATTTTTACCTGCTGCACCATCATTACCGCCCGTTCGAAAAGAAGAACTTCCTGTTTCAGACTCGCCCGATGGAAGAGTCGAACAGTGGCAAAGAAAACTACTGGATTTAACCAAACGAAATAGGCTTTTAAATTTATCTAAAACTGCCGTTGCTATTAAAATATTTTGTCCTGACATTGCAAGATTAGAAGATGAATTAGCATCAAATCAGAGTTTTAATTTTATTACTGCTGGCGATACTCCTTATGCAAATGAAGCAAGAGACAAAGAGCTTTTTAAATTTAAAGTGGGTAATGATTTGCAAACAGAGTTCGCAAGAGAACAATTAAGTAGTAATACCCTAATTGCTAATGACTCTTCTAAAAAATTAGAAAAAAACTTACTTTCTCTATATCGAAAATCAAAAACAGATATTGAAGAAGGTGGTTCTAATACACTTTTTCTTGCCGTTGGCATGCTCAAATGGAAGGAAACACCAGAAAGCGATAGAACTTATCAAGCACCGTTAATCCTTTTACCAGCCGAACTAAAAAGAAGTAGTGCAAGGTCTAAAATAAAAATTAAGCAAAGAGATGGTGAAGATCCTATTTTCAATGCAACTTTGATTGAATTTTTACAAAATGACTATGAAGTTGATTTATCTTTATTTAATGAAGTACTACCAACAGATGAAAGCGGTATCGATGTTGACCAGATATGGGCTGTAGTGCGAGAAAAAGTTAAAGATATAAAAGGCTTCGAAGTTGTAGAAGAACTTGTTTTAAGCACCTTTTCATTTGCAAAGTACTTGATGTGGAAAGATTTAAAGGACAGAGTTAACGATCTAAAATCTAACTCATTCGTTGAGCACTTAGTTGAAAATCCTCAAAAAACATATGAGCAAAATGTTCAATTTAAAGATCAGAATGACATAGATAATACTTTAAAGCCTTCTGATGTTTTTGCCCCATTAAATGCCGATAGCTCTCAATTAGTCGCAATAGATGCATCGACAAAAGCCCAAGATTTCGTTTTGGAAGGCCCACCAGGTACAGGCAAGTCAGAAACCATAGCAAATATAATTTGTCATAATTTAGCTAAAGGTAAAAAAGTTTTATTCGTAGCAGAAAAAATGGCGGCATTAAACGTAGTTTATAGCCGCTTACATAAGATTGGTCTAGACCACTTATGCTTGGAGCTTCATAGTAATAAAGCCAATAAACGAGCGATTTTAGAGCAATTAAAAAAATCATGGACCACACGAGAAACAGCCTCTAGTAATGAATGGAATGATAATGCTGATAAACTGTTTAACATTCGAAAAAGTTTAAATGCATACGTTAATGAACTTCATCAAGAATCACCTTTAGGCATAACGCCAAGGCAAGCTATATCAAGGTTTGTTCGTTATAAAGATATTACAAAAGTAGACTTAGGCTGGGGTCACTCTTTTGAAAATGCACCTATTAATTCTAAGGAAGATTTGAATGATTTTTATGAAACGGCTAAAACTTTAGGTTTAGCCTTTTCAGATATAGAAGATTTGAATCTTTCAGATATATCCATTGTTCAAAATACAGACTGGTCAAATGCTTGGCAATCAGAGTTAATTTCAACTATTAAAAAAGTAAAAAATTCATCAACAGTATTAAAAAGCTATTTTGAAGAATTAGTAACACTATTGCAGTTGGAAGATATAAACGAATACAGCGAAAACTATGCAGAATTAGATGTATTAGCCACTATTTTAACTGCGCAAAAAGACACTCGATTAAGCTTTGTTTATAAGCCTAGTGCAAAAGACAAATTAGAAAAGCTAAACTCTTTAGCGGAATATAAAACAGTAATTGATGAACAAGTGGGTCGTTCGAAATTAACATTCCCACTAGATCAAATATCTAGCCATTCTACTTCAGATTGGCTTACATCACTTCAGATAGCCCAACAAAAAATGTGGCCGTTGAAATGGTTCGCTAAAAGAAAAGTTATATCAACATTAAGTGCTGTTGGTGTGCATGGTGAAATAACACTTGAAGAATTATCATTATTAAATGAAATCAATTGTACGGCTAAAAAAGTTTCAGAGAGCATTAGTGACTTCGAACAAGATAAAATATGGCAAGGCTGGGATACTACTGGTGAGCACTTAAGTGCTGAGTATCAAGAATCTAAGGGATTGTTTGATATCACCAGAAAAGTTGCCGGAAGACTATCTAATCCATCTACACTTATTAATAGCTTAAATGAAAAAGTTGTAGATAACTTTGAATTCTACCCTTCATCTGCTTTAGCCAAAGTCTGCGATAATTACTCAAGAAGCTACACTGTATTTAAAAATGATCTTGATACTTTCTTTACTATAGGAGGGATATTTCCAGCGGACAAAACTATCACTGAGTTTATTCATTCTTGTGATGAAGTTATTGCCTTAGAACCTAAAATAAATGCTTGGTGTAATTGGCTTGAAGTTAAAAAAGTAGCAAGCAGTAAAGGTCTTCATAATGTTATTACCTGCTTGGAAAGTCGAGAAATTAAAGCCGAAGATACCGTACACCAAACAACTAATGCAGTATGTGCCTGGTTAGCACCTATTCTTATTGACAGCTCTGATGCTTTAAGAACTTTTAGAACTTCACAGCATGAAAATTTGATTGAAGAATTTAGAGAGCTTGATGCATTAGTTGCGAAAACAACAGCAGAGTATATCTCGTCAATGGTTGCAGCAGGAACACCTGATCCAAATTCGCCCCAATCGCCTGCTGAATATGGTGTACTTTCTAGAGAGTTTAATAAAAAAAGTAATCATAAACCTATTAGACAACTAATTAGTGAAATGGGTGAAAACCTACTTCATCTGACACCATGTTTTATGATGTCACCACTTTCTGTTTCTCAATTTTTACCTGCCCATTTTAATGCTTTTGATTTAGTCGTCTTTGATGAAGCCTCTCAGATTACTGTTTGGGATGCTGTTGGAACTATTGCTAGGGGTAAAAATGTAATTATTGTTGGCGATCCTAAACAGATGCCACCAACAAACTTTTTTTCAAAAAGTAGTACTGATGATTTAACTGATGAAGCTGATCTTGAAAGTATTTTAGATCAGGCATTATCCGCACGATTACCTCACCATCGTTTAACTGGCCATTATCGAAGCCGTCATGAAAGCTTGATAGCTTTTTCAAACAGTCACTATTATGAAAATTCTTTAGTAACATTTCCTTGTGCAGAAACGAAAGAAAGTGCTGTTAGTCTGCATAAAATAGAGGGGTTGTATTCGAAAGGTAAAGAAAGAAATAACATTAAAGAAGCCAATGCTGTTGCTGATTATATTGTTGAAAGGTTATCGGACAAACGTAAGAAATATACCATTGGCGTTGTTACGTTAAATTCAGAGCAACAAAGATGTATAGAAGATTGCTTAGATGATCGGAGAAGAAAGCACCCACACTTAGAGCCATTTTTCCAAGGTAATAAAAATTACGATCCTATTTTTATTAAAAATCTTGAATCGGTTCAAGGTGATGAACGAGATATTATTATTATAAGTCTTGGATATGGACCTGTAGAACCTTTGGCCAAGACCATGAGCATGAATTTTGGACCACTTAATAAACAAGGTGGTGAAAGACGTCTCAATGTTGCAATTACTAGAGCCACAACAGAAATTCATTTATTCGCAAGTTTTGATCATACAATGATCGATTTAAGCCGCACTAGCGCACTTGCAGTAAAGCATCTTAAGTACTTTTTAGAGTACGCAGAAAAAGGCCCTATTGCTCTGCCTGAAACAGTAGAAGCAACTTACGGAGTTGACCAATTTGACAGTTATTTTGAGGAAAGTGTTGCTTACGCTTTAAGAGAAAAAGGTTGGAACGTACAAACTCAAATTGGAGTCAGTAAATTTAGAATTGATCTCGGTGTTATTCATCCTGATAAACCTGGCCAGTTTTTGGCAGGAATAGAGTGTGATGGAGCAACTTATCATGGTTCACCTGCTGCAAGGGATAGAGATCGTGTAAGGCATTTAATATTAGAAAATCTCGGCTGGAAATTATTACGAATATGGTCAACAGATTATTTTATAGATGAAAACTCAATTATAGAAAGAGTTCACAACCAACTAAATGAACTCTTAGCGCTGGATCTAGCGCAAGAAGAAAAGGAAGATGAGTTAGAAGAAACAGCTCTTTTTGAGCTTGAAGAAGATGAAGAAGACGAAACCCAATGTAATGTGATGAATATTAATCCAGATAAATATTTTCATGATAGTTACAAAGCCTCATTAGAAAATATGGCTAAAGAAATTTTGCATGAAAAAAGTGCCATTTCTCTACATGAGTTAGCGTCTGATATTGGTTGGAAACACAATTTAGCAAGAACAACCAAGAAACAACTCGACCATATTGAATCAATTATTAGTCCATGGGCTGGAATTGCGAAACATGACTCTGGAGAAGTAACCGTATGGAAATCAAAAGATGATGTTGAAGGTTTAGTGAAATGGCGTGGCGCGAATGCTTTTGGTATCCCTAGGGAGTGGAATGCTATTGCTTATCCAGAAAGGCTTGGTTTAGTTCAGGATGCATTAGAAAAGTCGCCTAATGACCCCGTTGATCATATTTTTAACGAGTTTAGCTTAAACAGACGGACTAAGAGCACTACAAATAAATTTGAGTCTTGGGTGAATGAGTACCAATCATCGATAGTTGAATAGTTAGGATTTAGTAAATGGATTTATCAATTTATCTTAATATGATGATCAGTGCCGCTTGGTATTTGATACCAATATTCATATTTGCTGTCATTATAAAATCAGTGTGGTTTAAAGGTGTACTTGGTGAGTGGCAAGTGAATTTACTCATCAAGCTTTTTTTAGATAAAAATGAATATCATCTTATAAAAAATGTAACACTCCCAACCGATGATGGTACTACTCAAGTAGACCACATTATCGTATCAAAATACGGAATTTTTGTTGTTGAAACCAAGAATATGAAAGGTTGGATTTTTGGTAGTGCAAATCAAAAGCAATGGACGCAGAAAATATTTAAACACTCTTCTAAATTTCAAAACCCTTTACACCAAAATTATAAACATGTCAGAACGTTAGAGGCTCTATTACAGGGTGATAGCAACAAAAAAAATGATTGTATCTTTTCCGTCATTGTCTTTATTGGTAACAGCACTTTTAAAACTAAAATGCCTGATAACGTAAGGTCCGCACGAGGCGGTATTGAGTACATAAAAAGTATACGTGATGTTGTTTTTAATGAAGATGAAGTAGCTGACATTGTCGAACAGATCGAAACTGGTCGGTTAGAAAGTAGTTTTAAAACGAATCGCCAACACGTTAAACATTTAAAAGAAATAATAAAGGTAAAGTCTGATACTAAATCTTGCTCAAGATGCAATTCAGATATGGTTTTGCGACAAGCCACTAAAGGCAAAAACGCAGGCAATGAGTTTTGGGGATGTAGTACTTTTCCAAAATGTAGAAATGTGGTTGAAATAGGTTAGTAAAATTTAGGTTTTAATAAATGAAAGGGGTTTGATTTATCAAGTAATTTACGGCTGATTCCTCCAAAAAAAATCAAGAAATAAATTCACTATAACAAAGGCTTACTAACTTAAAGCTATAGAATAAAGCGTTTATAACTGTCATAAGGAAATCGTTGATGCCAACGATGGTTTTAAGCCATGAAGCTTAGGTTAGTGAAAAAAATACTAACGCATTCTAAACACACTCGGCTGAAAAAGTTAGCTTAGTAATAGAGATATACAACTAACTCCGCATGATCTTTAAGGTGAAATGCTTAAATATTGCTATTACTACTTTTTACTAAAAAATTAGTAAAGCGTCTGCAAACACTCAAAAAAACCATTAATATTCATAATTTAAATTAAATAAATTTTTAGGTGAAAATTTATAATAAAAAATAATTCATAATTCTCTTCAAAATAAAACCTATAAAATCAACAGTTAATGCTTCGTTGAAAATACAAAAAAAATTAATTCCATAAAATCTTAATGTTGACGTTAAATTTATTTACCCAGACAATTCCCTACGTTGCTTTCAGTGAAAGTGCTGATTATTGCATTTTAGTCAGGGGGAGTGTTCAGGATAAAGCGAAAATAGATCGTGCCTATTTTTGTAAAACAAAACATTCCAGTCTACGCTTGATTGTATAAAAAGTAAACAAATAAATTTTTACGAGGTTAATTAAATTGAAACTTGACAGAAAACTACCACACACTAGTCGG
>TARA_R110001592_G_scaffold131037_1_pt1 | contig 12213 bp, 15 predicted proteins | sample TARA_R110001592 | Tara Oceans TARA_R110001592 (sample SAMEA4398387) | marine metagenome | biome: Polar Biome; feature: [SRF] surface water layer (ENVO:00010504); material: water (ENVO:00002006), including particulate matter (ENVO:01000060) such as... | depth 5 m
AAAAATACAGACAACTAACCGTTTTAAAAGATATAAAATGAATAAACTTTATATAAAAATAGTAGAGTGGATTGATGTGATTGATACCTTAAATGTTGAAGAAGGATTTGACAACGAAGGATTCAATAAAGGATTTCTAGTTTATAAAAACAATCAAACATCTTACCCAAGTGAATTATTTTGGTTTAAGAGTGATAAGAGCCTCTGGAGGGGATTGACAGATTATGTTGCTAAATTACCATAACGAATATACAATCCGTCTTGAAGCAGTAGCTTGGTTTAGTCAAAAACTTCTCTACTCTCCTAATAGTATGGCCAGATTACTGCTTCATTCCCCAAAAAAACAATCATGAGTGCTTTAGGAATAATTGCAGGATTAATTTATCTTATTATCTTTCTCTGTGACAGACCCAAACAGAAGTAGTTCATCTTCTTCATCTTCAGTCCAACCCTCATGAAACTTTTCCTCTTCCTCTAAGTCCGTCATATCTTCTGATTCTTTTTGTGTGGGCTTATCCTCTTTATCTTTCTCATCTAAAACTTCCACCTCATCTTTTAGATCTCCTGGATCTTTTAGATCCGTTTTATTTTCCAGGGTAGCCTCAACAACATTACCCAGGAGTTGAGTTAATCTTGATTCTACTTCCTCCCGACTCATTTGATCTATCTTCCCGAACATAACCTCTTTACGATCTACAATTAATCCCCCGACTTTAAGCAAACTGTTCTGGGCAGATATGGCCGCATTAAAAGATCCTGCCTCTAGTGCCTTGTCCCGAATATCATATAGATCTTGTACAGCCCGATCATAATTGAGTTCATACTTCTTTTTAGCCTCATTCATCAAATAGTTATATTCTTTACGGATTAAAGGCTTACTCATGAGCTTATTGGCCGCTTGTCTGGCATCTTTATAACCAGCCTTATGTGCAGCTTCTACGAGTGATAAACGAGGATTATTGACTGATTGCCAAATAAAGTTTCTTTGTCTTCTGTTGAGGGAGTTATCTAAGTTAGCGTATTCTATGGGAGCTTCTTCATCCTCTGATAGGATAGTTTCGTATTCAAGTATATTTTTTCTATTTCCCATATTGTTAAGCATATTAGAGTTAAAACAGATATTTAGATATTACCTACCCCCACTTTACCCTAAAGTGTATTGTGAGGATACATCATATACAAATACTTCGTCAAGATATTTATTAAATATTTATAGGAGTTTTGTCTTTCTCATGTGACAAAAATGAAAAAAATAAAATAATCCTGAAACCCGCATTCTTATCACGTTTTTCCACGTCATGAAAACCTTGACAATAATTGACAATAATAAATTATTCTTTATCTGGAGTGTATAATTCAATATAAGACTCATCTTCTGGGAGATCTACATACTGATCTATAACCTCATCAAGCATGACCATCATCCTCTCATCATTATCAACAATTCTTTGGAGCTGAGATATGCAAAAACTTAAAGAAGTAAGAGCGATATGTAATTTATCCTCTCCTCTTACATTAAAATTAGTAAATAAACTATCTAAACGGCCAACAACCTCTGACAAGGTTGGCTTCTTCATTTTGCTTTGGATTGGTACTATTTTAAGTGTCATGACTTATTTTAACACTAAAATAACTTTTTTATAAAGATACTATAAGTTCGCACCTAGGATTTTCTTTATCAAACCCACCAAATTTATAAACAACTGCTTGGACTTGCTCAAAACTATCGTCCTTGATGATCCCTGCCTTGACCAGGGCGTCACAAGCAAACTTATCTATGATAGAGCAAGGGTTGCTTATATCTATTCTTCTCTTGGTCTTAGAGTAATAGGTGTAAGTTAATGTAACAGGCTCTGTAAACTTAGGCAGATCTTGTAGTTCTGGAAGTAAGTTGTCTGTATAAACCTTTTTAGAAATAGATAATATTCTGTAGTAGGCGTTACGATAATTGTTTAGATTAAGAATGAACTTCTTATTTTTTGAGTAATAAACCTCTAATGGCAAAGAGATCTTAATTTCATGCTTCATGTGGAATTTGTCTTTTAATTTCTGTGGCCATATGTTCTAAAAGAATATTAATAATTTCTGCTTTCTCTGACTGTGTTAGCTTTGTAAACTCTAACATGATTTGTTCTATTGCTTTTTGACCTTGCATTTTTTCTCCAAAAAAGCAGGAGGTTTCTCGCAAAGCCCTCCTGATGCTTTATAAAAATCTAGCTCTCGCTGGATAGTACGAATTAATAAAAGTTAATAGCGTCCTGATAATTTTCGTTGTGAAACATCTCTACTTCAGCAACGGGATCAAAGCAGTCATACTTTAGATTTATTTTGTGGTATTTTTTATACGCCTCAACAATATTATCTGTTTTCTTATCAGCGTAGTCTCCTTCCGCTTGATCATAAGATAATCTCATTAGCATATGCATGTCATTAGTCATTCCCATGTAATCTCCTGTTATTACTAGATGTAGACATTATAGTTATTTTAATATAAAATGCAACTTAGATATATTTACCTAGGAGGGTACAATGGAATTTAATTATAAAGACCAAATAGATGCTATTTTAAAAGCATCAAACACAAGTGGCATAAGCAATGACGAAGTTAACTATGCTTTATTTAATCTTAAAGTAGCTATAGCTGAATTAAATGAATCAGTTAGTAAGTTAGTTGTAGAGGCTAAAAAAATACAGGAGGCATCATGAGTTTAGATAAATTACCAGAGATCTTACAAGATCACGAAAGTATGGAACTTGGAAATGCTGTTTACTTTCCAGATATGGAACATAACTTCTATCATCAAGTGCCAGGAGTGTCATCATCTAATATAAGACGGTTTGGACAAAGCCAATTACATGCTATGGAAGAAGTAAATGAAACAACTTCTGCCATGCGATTTGGAACTGCTGCTCATTCGCTTATTGTAGAAGGGGAGGAGGCTTTTATTAATGATGTAGTTTGTATAATTGGATCTCCGTACACTAATGCTAACAAAGATCTCAAAAAAGAATATGAAAACAGAGGATTAACCGTTATTAATGCTAGTGAGAAGGATACTTTATACGGCATGAGGGAAGCTCTTATACCAGAAGGCAAGAAATATTTATCTGCTGACAAGGGAGAATATCCAGATGTTTTTAATTCTCCGTTTGAAAGAGCTATATTCTGGTGGGAAAAGGGGCTAATGCTTAAAGTTAAGTCTGATGTTCTTAGACATCCTATAACAGTTCCTCACGATCAAAACTCTATTATCTTAGTTGATTATAAGACTACACAAGATTGTTCTGTTAGAGGCTTTACAAGCTCTATAAGAAAGTATCAGTACGATCTACAGGCCGCTTGGTATAAACGTGGCTTTGAAGCAGCAGGATTTAAGGTTGCCGACTTTGTGTTTGTAGCTCAAGAAAAGAAAAAACCGTATGCAAGTAAGGTATTTAAAATGAAGCATGAGGATATGGATGCTGATTGGCTTAGATTAGAGGATATGCTTGACAACTACAATGCTGTGTTGGATGGCAAGGAAGCTACTATATACAATTCACCAAACATTATTGAAGTAGATCTTGGGAGAGACATATGGAATTAGAAACAGAAGACTTAGTTAACAGCCCTCCACATTACCGTAAAGGTGGTGTGGAGTGTATAGATGCAATAAAAGCTGCTTTATCTAAAGAAGAATTTAAGGGCTACTTGAAAGCAGCTGCCATTAAATATATTTGGAGAGAAAATCACAAAGAATCTAACATTCAAGATCTTAAAAAATCTGTATGGTATTTAAATAGATTGATACAAGAGCTGGAAGATCTATAGATAATGATAAGATTTTTTGATAAATTCCTGAACAGATTCTTAGAATGGTCTTGGCAGAGAAAGGCAGATAAATTATTTAGGAAAAGAAAATGAGTAAGGGATCTAAAAGAAGGCCAGAAAACAAAAGTAAGTTTGATAAAAACTTTGACAATATTTTTAAACAGAAAAAACCTGACAAAGAAAAAAACAATAACACAAAAAAAGGGGCTTAACGCCCCTTTCGTTTACCCTTACTTAAAAGGGAGGTACGGCCTCTGGGGGAGGAGACATACCATCATCAGCAGGTTTGTACATATTTACTTTGCACTTTGCTGAAGTTCTTGTATTACCATCATTATCAACCCAGCTATCTTCATATTGAGTAAGCATTAATGTAAGCTTCTTCCCTATGAATGCTGTGCCTGAATCAGGATACTTTTTAAACCCAACAGCCTTAGTTAGATGTGTAAAGATTTCATTAGAAACTCTTTTACCTTCTTCACTAGGACTCCACAAGTTATACCATTCATTCTGATCTCGGTACTTACCGCCATCAATCTGAAAGGTCATTTTCTGCGTCCAGTTACCGCTTTTAGATTTATATTTCTCAGCAGCAATAACTTTAGCTGAATACTCACCAGTCGGAGCAACCTCTGGGCCTTTCGACTTCATTTGCTCCATTTCATCAAAAAATTCAACGCCATCAAAATCTGACATTATTCACTCTCCTTTTTATTTACATTAGTATTAAACCCTAACTTTGCAATTAGAGCAGTTAAATCAGGCTTTTCAAAGGGTTCTAATTTACCGCTACGATCTTTAGCAGTATACCCTTGACCAATTCTAGTCTGTAGCCATCTTGCAGCAATCGGATTCCCGTCATCATCTTGATCGTCAAGAATACGAAGTGCTAAAACCTCATCAAAGAAATAGGTGATCGAATCTCCTAGAGGTTTACTTGCCATTTTAGGGCCAAAGAAAAATATACCGTCGTTATTGTCTTTACCTTCTTTGCAAAGAAATAACACATGTATATCAAGATCCCTAAATGATCTCATTAAGCCGGTGACTGCCTCACTTACATTTTGGTAAGCCATTCTACCGTCTTTGTTTTTTGCTTTCTCATGTACTAAAAGAATTTCACTAATCTCAGATACAGAGTCTAAACATACGCTGTCGTATTTTAATTCGCCAGACTTTAAAGCGGAATAAACCTCTCTTAAGTCGTCGTATGTTTTTACTTCTATAGCCGATACATTAGGTGCATCTTTAATTGAAAGCAATCCAGCCTCAGCACTAATAACCAAGACTTTGCCTGGCATACTTTGTGTTGAGTAAGTTTTACCAGACCCAGCTTGGCCATAAACCAGGAGCTTTGCCCCCTGTTTATTTACAAGTGCGTCAGGTGTTTTTATCCTATCTTTTAAGCTCATATATCTCTACCTCCCGTAGTTATTCAAAAATGAACTTGTAAATTATACACTAAGTTATTACAATGTGTAAAACATAATATTTAGGAGAAGTATATGAATATAAAAAACGACATGACTTGGGTTGCTAATTACTATTTTAGAACCAAGGTTACTGCGACAAAAAAACTAAAGGAATTAGAAACTATGGGCGTACAACCAAAATACAAAGATAGGCAGGTAAAGAAATATTCACTCTCTGATTATATAGAATTTTTAGGAAACAAAAAGGCGTCTGAAGAATTTAACTGCTCAGAACATTCTTGTAAGTCTTGGAGATATGGTTATAGACAACCTTCAATAATCCAAGCCAAACAAATTATAAAAGCAACAGAGGGTAGGTTGGATTTCGAGTCTATATACGGATCAATTTCTGATATTGTAAAAGCCGAGACTTAAAATGTTTCAGCTTAATATAACCGAGGACGACACATCCTTGGAGCAAGCTCTTGCCTATTATGATGATGGTTATAATGTAGTACCTTTACAAAGGTCTAATAAAAAACCTCCCTCTTTCCTTGGAAGTTGGGAGCAATATAAAGAGTCTAGACCTGAAAGAACCCTTGTAGAGTCGTGGTTTAAAGACAGAGACAACTTACAGGTAGCCTTGGTATGTGGTAAGTTTGTAGTCGTTGACGCTGACTCTCCAGAGGCTATGGATTGGGTTGAAAGGAATTTACCAGCCTGTCCTTTTAAAGTTATAACTGGTAAAGGAATGCATTACTATTATAACAACCCACAAAACTACACCACCTTTGCTACAAGAAGAACTAACGATACACCTATTGAAAGGTTAATAGATATTAGAGGTGTGGGTGGATTAATTATTGCTCCATATAACCGTCATGCAAATGGCCAAGTATACAAACCAGTCATATTTCCAGATTGGAAAATCTATGATCATACTGACTTACCAGACTTTACAGATAAAGAATATATAAAGATTACTGGCGTTCCTAAAATAGAACTTAGTAAACAAACGGCACCATTCTCTTTGGACGGAGTACTAGAAGGATCTAGAAATGATGGTGCTGCTAGGATAGCAGGATACCTAATCTCTAAGAATGTTAATATTGAATTTGTCAAAGTCTTTCTACAAAACTGGAACAAAAATAACAATCCACCTTTAATGCAAAAGGAAATAGATTCAGTTGTTTATAATGTAAAAAACACTCATGACAGGAAAAATCAGAAGGCACCATTATTTATTCAGGCAACGGAAAGCATACAACCACCATCTGATTTATTTAATCCACCAGGTTTATTAAAAGATATGTTTGATTTTTGTGAGGATATTGCACAAGTACCGCAACCAGAATTATCTTTAGTCGGAGCTTTGGCTTTAGCAAGTGTTACTTGTGGCCGTTTATATAGAACAAGTATGAATAACTTTTCTAGTATGTACTTTATGGGAATAGCTAAGTCTGGACAAGGAAAGGAAAACATTAAGACATTTGTAGAGTCTGTATTAAATGCATCTGATCATGAGAAATTAATTGTTGGTGATGGCTACACTTCTAGTGGGGCAGTTCACTCAGTATTAAAAATGAGGCCTACACAAATAACTATAATGGATGAGTTTGGTAAGCGTCTAGAGGCTATAAGCTCTCAGGGTAACAGTAATAAAGAGGACGGCATACAAACCCTAATGGAGGCTTGGGGTCGTTGCCACGGGACTCTAAGGCCTGATAACTATTCTATGATGGGAGTTCAAGAACAATACAAAGAACAAATGATGAATAGAGTCACCCATAAACCAGCAATAACATTAGTAGGCTTATCTGTACCTAAGAACTTTTATAGTGCATTAAACGGTGGTCGTATTGCAGATGGGTTCTTAAATCGTTTTGTAGTTGTTGAATCAACTGAGCCTAGGAGGGTTGGAGAACTTAAAAGATACAAAGAACCTCCTATCCCTATAGTGAACTGGGTTAATTATGTAAGAAGGTATAAAAACAATCTAGGTGATGCCTCTAGAGATAATGCTGAAATGGATATTAACCAAACTATTTTAGAATTTGATAAAGAGTCTCAAGAAATGTTACAGGATTTTGCAAGGGAGATTGTTAAAAGACAAGACATATTAGAAAAGGATAACCTAGAGCCTTTGTTAAGTAGATCTAAAGAAAAGGCTATGAGGTTAGCTTTGTTATGTACTTTAGCTACTAGCGCTGATTCTAGGACGATTACAGGCGATATAATGAGATGGTCTATAGATTACATCAGATACTATGATCTTATGTTTATAGAGTCTTGTAGAGACAAGGTTGCAAGTTCTGCAACTGAGTCAAAGATTAAACAAGTTCTGTCATTTATTAGATCTAGAAACGGCGAAGGTATATCTAAGAGGGAAGTAGATAGACACGAACTATTTAGAAGTATGAAGTCTTATGAAGTTAAGGAAATTATAGAAAGACTTAAAAATGCTGGAGAGATACAAGAAATAGAAATTAAAGTTGGGGGTAAAGGCAGACCTACAAAAAGGTTTGTGGCTGTTGATCCTAACTTCTTTGAGGAGTAGATATGAAGACACCAAGTTTAGAATCAAGAGGCGATCAAAAAAGAGAGGAAAGAGTTGCAGGTTTTTTAGAAGGTTTATGGGGGGTTGGCTGTCATAAGCTACCCACCAGTTACTCATTAGACTATTGGATTGAATCAAGAGATAAGTCTTATTGGTGTGAAGTTAAGTGCAGGACGTTTGCATATGATAAATACGATACCTTTATCCTCTCTGCTAACAAGATGCGTAAAGGATGCTCCTTTGCTTTATCAACAGGTTATCCCTTTATTATTGTATATGCTATGACTGACGGTGTTTGGATGCATGAATGGAAACCAGGCTTTCAGTATGATGTGCGTATGAATATTAGTGATAATCCAACTTATGATGATGACAACGAGCCCTACATACATATTGTTAAAGAGGATCTAGTTTGTTTATCAGATAAACCTTTGGGAATGGATAGAAACGAATTAGGTTTTTAAGCTCTAAATACAGGCCTTCCAGCTATTTGTTCTGCAAATTCAACCCTGCTTGGATCTATAGATCCTAAGCCCCCAGTCTGAACTGGAGTTACCGTTGGCATTTCTATCTGGGATGTTTTAAGGGCGTTAGTTGCTTGGTTTTGCATATCTTCAAAAGCATTCATGCCTTGATCTAACATTTTTTTGCCAGGCTCAATCAGTTGATCTAATCCTAAAGAATTAAGTGCATCTGATCCTAGCTCAGAAGCAGCGCCTCCTAATTCTTCAGAAGTTCCTCCAAGCTCTCTGACAAAGTATTGTCTTGTAGCCTTATCAACTGCATCTATTAATTTTGCAATAGAGCCTTTGTCTGTTTTTGCAAATATAGCAACAAGAGCTGGACTACTAAAAATTTGTCTAGCTATTGCTAAAGCTGCAATTGTCGGTAAAACAGCTAAAGGGTTAAAGGCTAAACTAGCACCAATACCAGCAGCTACCAATCCACCAGCTGCTCCACCTCTTCCAGATTCTTTACGTGTTAAAGAGTCTATAGATCTATGAAAGTTTCTTAGCCCTTGAGTAAGCTCTTTACCAAACATAGCATTTAAAGTTTCGTCACCATAAGAGTCTAAAGCTGTTTTTAAATTACCCACTTTAAAAAGATCGGTAATCTTTCCTTTGCCGTTTAAGTCTATGGACTTTGCTAAAAGCTTTTGCATACTTGCTTGTTGTATGCTTTTAAATACCTCTGGGCTTACTGTTTCTCTTAATATTTCAATATTAGCATTAGCGTTAGGCCTAAATATAATATTAACGGTTTCATCAACACCTTTTAAAGGCAAGTCTGAAATAGCCCTATTGGCCTCAAACTTTAATCTTTTTTCTGACTCAGTAGCTAATTTTTTTAATCCTTGTATAAACGCCATACCTTGATCGCTAGAGTTTAGTCCTTTGTTTCCTGTGGTAAAATCATTAACTAAATTTTTAATATCTTGTGGTTTGAGTCTTGGGCTAATCTTATTAATTTGGTCAATAGTCTCTCTTACTAACTTACCGGTATTTCTACCTGTAGCTGAGTCTGTAAACAATAAGTCAAACTTACCAGGCTCATCTCTTTCAAATTTTTTTACTTTTTTAGCAAAAGTTGTAAAATCTATGGAGTCAGTTGCAATATCGGTAGAGTCCCTAAAAGCATCAGCAAACAATCTTTTCTTTATTTGACCCTTAAGAGTTGCTTCAGCAGTACCTGGCTTCCCTGCCTGCTTCATGTAGTCATCATACTGTCTTAAGCCTTTAAATATATCATCAAGCTCTTTGTACTCACCATTAAGTATGACCTTCTTATAAACATCATCAGCGTCATGAGCACCTCTTTGCGCATTAGAGATAATTTTTTTAATCTCTAGCCTATCAAATGGTGCCATTCTTTCTGCTGCAAGTTTGTTGGCGTTTCTTAATTCTGTTATAGCAAAATTAACATCTTTTAAAGCGTTTGTTTCAATATCAAAAACCTCATCTCCCAAGCCTGCTTTTTTAATATTTTTTGCTAACTGAATATTAAAGTCTGATAAACCGTTTATCTCTAACTGGGTTAGTATGCTATCTGGTTGGCCACTTCTAAATACTTCACCATTCATATTAGTTCTTGAATCGTCAAGCTTTCTCATGATTTCTATAATTACTTTTCTTTCTGGACTTGCCTCAAGTGTGTCTCTAGAAATTGCATTTAACTTAGAGTAAGCATTTCTAACGTGTGACAAAGAAATAGACTTACTTGGATCTTTTATATCTCTTTGGAAATCTGCTAAAGCTCTTTCAATTTTAGCAACAATACCACCATCAAGCTCATCCTTGTTATTTACACCCCAAAAATAATCAGCGTCTTTGTGTTGTTTTATTAACTTCAAAGAATCATCAAGATTTGTTTGCATAGTGTTTCTAATAACCCTATCTAAAGTTTGAGCACGTAATAACTCAACTCCTGATTTTCCTTGAGTAGAAGTTAATTGAGCAAATAATTTATCAACATTTCTGTATTTTTTACCTAGATCTACAACAACCTCTCTCCTTGCTTTTGAAAGATTTTTCTTTATGGCATCTCCTAATGCTCTTCTGCTAGGAGCGTCACCATAATTACCAACCTCTATAGCGTCATCTGTAATTTGTTCTAATAAGTCTTTTAACGATTGGGTAACATTATTTTCTTTTAATCTTAATTCTTGTACGTATGCTTGAACTTGCTCGTCAAGACTTCCTTTAGTAGCGTCAGAGATAGATTTTTGTGCTAATGCATTCTCACCACCAATTTCTCTTAGTAAGTTATCAAGATCTAATGCTAAGTATTTAGCGGTTTCTTTATCCCTTGAATTACCTATAACCTCTTCACCTATACTTTGAAGTCTTCCAGGGAGCGTTTTTCCTAATGTTGCCTGAGATGCAATACCTTTAAAATTAAATTCTTTGACCTTGCCATCCCTTACAGCTCTAGCAATTTGTCTTTCTGTAGCTTCCTTACCAAGGTCTGCATCTAATTTAAAAATATCTACTGCTGATCTTCCTTTAGCTTGTTGTCTTATTATTCTTAAATCATCAGTTGCTGCTTTTTTACCAAGTACAAGGTTATAACCTAAACCGAACATCTCACCTATTCCTTGTCCTACGGATCCAAATAAAAATTCTCCTCCAAACAAATCTCTTAACTCATCTCTATCTTGTAACTGAAAACCTTCTTTAGTATCTAGTGCTTCTTCCCCAGCCTTACCTGCGGCAGATCCAACTCCAGCTGCAAAGGTTCTAGCAATCCTTTCTCTTCCACCAAACAAAGATGTAATTCCTTTTAAAACTCTTAATTGCGGAGACATAAGAGTTATAGCTCCAATAATAGGGCCAGCAATACCTGCAAAGTCAGCCAAGTCTCCTGTTCTTAGATTAAAACTGTTTTCGTCAATAATAGTATTTAACGGTATCTTTGAGCCGTCAGCTAAGGTTTTGTATTGAATGGGTAGGCCTAGTTCTTCTAGTCCGGTAGGATTTAATGCTATTTGTCCTTTGGTGTTTCTTGTAAAACCAGAGGATCCAACAAACTTAGTTAACACTTGTTCTTGCTCTTCTGGGGTTTCAGCCCTTCCTAGCTTTTGTCTTAAACCACCAAGAGATTCATCTTTGTAATTAACACCAGTTTCATAATCAAAATTAAGTTTGTCGTAAAAAGGAGAAACAGCACCAGTAGCTATCTCTGCTTTTACTTTTTTTCTAGCCTCATCTACATTATCGGCTTCAACAAACCTATAAACGTCTTCGGTAATATTAATTTTAAATCTAGGCATTATAAATCGGCTTCTGTATATCCAGGAGAGTTTTTACCAGCAATATAACTTTCAGCATTTTCAAAATTAAAAGATCTAATTAAATCTATTAATGGTTGATTTATGCTTAATACAGCAGATGAATAACCTACGTTATTAAAGAAACTTGAATAAGAAATTATTTGATTTTGTTTTTGAATTAAACCGTTTACCATATTTTGTCTACTGTCTTTTAGTTTTTCTAAAGATACTGCTAAAGGAGTTCCAAGTTTAATGTCTCCAAAAACATCTTCAACAATTGATCTGTCTAAGTTTGAAATAGTTTTACCAGATTCTCCAAGAATCTCTCTTACGTTTGCTTGTCTTAATACTTTTAATAAAGCGTTGGCTCTTGTTCTAGGATTTAGTTCTTCAAAAGACTTACCAGTATCAGACTTAATTGCTGCTTGAATCATATCAGTAGCTTCACCAAAGAAGCCTTTTATACCTGTAGCTCCACCCTCATCTAGAATACTAATAACCGTATTTAAATTAGATAATGAATTTTTATTTTTATCAAAACTTGCTATATCAGTTGCTAATAATTGCTCATATTCTGATATTTTAGCTGCGTCAGTAGGTTTCATCCCTACTTTGCCTTCTAATGCATTTTTTGCCATTTCTAACTTTATAGCATCTTGGAATT
>TARA_R110001592_G_scaffold362937_1_pt1 | contig 12213 bp, 10 predicted proteins | sample TARA_R110001592 | Tara Oceans TARA_R110001592 (sample SAMEA4398387) | marine metagenome | biome: Polar Biome; feature: [SRF] surface water layer (ENVO:00010504); material: water (ENVO:00002006), including particulate matter (ENVO:01000060) such as... | depth 5 m
CCGTTTCTGGTGACAGAGTGGGAGTTCGATTCTCCCTCGAGGCACCAAGCATTGGATTCAATGTTTGGGTATTGCTACAACTTTACAACTCTTCTAATCAGTGCAGGGCAATCGCGCCCGACTCCTGTCTTGAAATTTTTCGAATCACAAAACTCAGTTCATCATTGCACTCTGCTCTTTGGTCAGCCTTTGATCATCGCTTACTGTCATGGCAGGCGTTTTACTCAAATCAATCATCCCGCCAGCGACCCGTGTTATTAAAATGAAACCTTCGAATTAGCGACGTTTAGACCCCAGCTAAGTAAGCTGCGTCAGTTTGTATTGGCTTCAAGCATGATTGACCAGACAGGAGTTTCTCCGACCCCGGACAATGAATACCTGTAAATCCATTATGCGCTGCTCAAGCAAGCCGTAGCTGGTTAGTGTGCAGCCAAGAAAAATTTACCACTATGGACATTTTTATGACGACTTTGCATGAATCCGCTGCGATAAGCGCCGTTCTTACCCTCGACGGATCACAAGTCACCCTCGAACAGGTCCAGGCTGTGGCAGAGGGACGCTGCAAGGTGATCCTTTCACAAGACCCGGCATTTCGTGAGCGCATCAACCGGGGCAGCGCCTTTCTCGAGCGTCTCCTGGCCGAAGATGGCGCGGTCTATGGAGTAACGACGGGGTATGGTGATTCGTGCAACCGCACCGTACCCAGCGGCGACATGGAAAGTCTACCGCACCAACTTTACACTTTTCATGGCTGCGGAATGGGCGAAATTTTGTCCCGCGAAGCGGCACGAGCGGTGATCATTGTGCGCTTGGTTTCACTCTGTCGCGGCTACTCCGGCGTCTGCGTGGAGTTACTGGAAAGACTGGTCTGGCTGCTGCAACAGGATGTAATGCCGGCTATTCCCGAAGAAGGTTCCGTTGGCGCCAGCGGTGATCTGACACCCCTGTCCTATGTCGCCGCCGTGCTATGCGGCGAGCGTGACGTACTGGTTGGTGAACAAAGACGCCCAACCGCTGAGGTCTTTGCTGAACAGGGGATCACGGCGTACAGGCTCAAGCCGAAGGAGGGCCTGGCGCTGATGAACGGCACGGCAGTGATGACGGCATTGAGCGTACTGGCGTTCACCCGCTGCAGTTACCTGGCACAACTCACTTCGCGTATCAGCGCACTGGCTGTCCAGGCACTGGACGGCAATCCCTATCATTTCGATGAAGATCTTTTCGCAGCCAAACCGCATCCCGGACAGAATCAGGTAGCTGCCCGCATGCGTGCGGATCTCCACGCGCCCAGTACGCCGCGCAACTCACCGCGCTTGCAGGACCGCTATTCCACCCGCTGTGCACCCCATGTGATCGGCGTTGTGGAGGATGCGCTGCCATGGTGGCGGCAGTTTCTGGAGACCGAACTCAACAGCGCCAATGACAACCCGCTGATCGACGCCGAAAAGGAAAAGGTCATGCATGGCGGTCATTTCTATGGTGGTCACGTAGCCTTCGCCATGGACAGCATGAAGCAAGCCTGCGCCAATCTGGCGGACCTGCTCGACCGCCAACTCGCTCAGTTGGTCGACGTGCGATTCAACCACGGACTACCCAGCAACCTCAGTGGCGCAACGGCAGAACGCGCAGCACTCAATCATGGTTATAAAGCGGTGCAAATCGGAGCCTCAGCATGGACGGCCGAAGCGCTAAAGCTCACCATGCCGGCAAGCGTTTTTTCACGCTCAACCGAATGCCACAATCAGGACAAGGTCAGCATGGGCACCATAGCTGCTCGGGATTGTCTGCGCGTACTCACATTGGTAGAACAGGTAGCTGCGGCCTCGTTACACGCCGCGTGCCAGGGAGTAGAGCTACGCAGCGAACTGACAGGCGAGGTTCCACCGGCAGACTTGCAGGCCTTTGTCGCAGAATGTAGGCAGCATTTTCCCGCGCTTTATGAAGACCGCGCGTTGGAAAGCGAACTGCGCCTGCTCTGCAGACTCATCCGCCAACGCCAATGGCGCCTTTATGACGCCTGACAACCCCTCACTAACGAGGCGTAACATCGACATGGCGAGGCCGAGCACATTCTCGCCACGCCAAAACTGTTACTGCTCGTCGAGATAACGCTCGGCATCCAGAGCCGCCATACAGCCGGCGCCTGCTGAGGTAATAGCCTGACGGTAAACGTGGTCGGCAACGTCGCCAGCCGCGAAGACGCCCGGTATGTTGGTAGCCGTGGCATTCCCCTGGGTACCACTCTGTATGGTCAAGTAGCCATCTTTCATGTCCAGCTGGCCTTCGAACAGACTGGTGTTCGGCGTGTGGCCGATGGCAATGAACACACCGCTGAGCTTGATGTCTTCGGTGCCGCCAGCGTTCAATGCGATGCGCATACCGGTCACGCCGGTCTGATCGCCCAGCACTTCGTCAAGGGTGGCGTTAAGCTTGAGTTCGATTTTGCCTTCCGCCACGCGTGACATTAGCTTGTCGAGCAGGATTTTCTCCGCGCGGAACACTTCGCGACGATGCACAACGGTGACTTTCTTGGCGATGTTAGCCAGATACAGGGCTTCCTCGACGGCGGTGTTACCACCGCCGATCACGGCGACTTCCTGGTTGCGGTAAAAGAATCCGTCACAGGTGGCGCAGGCCGAGACACCCTTACCCATGAAGGCTTCTTCCGAGGGCAGGCCCAGATAACGGGCAGAGGCGCCGGTTGCAATGATCAGCGCATCGCACTGGTACTCGCCCTGATCGCCCCAGAGGGTAAAGGGACGCTTGGTCAGATCAACCTTGTTTATGTGATCAAACAGGATCTCGGTCTCGAAGCGCTCGGCATGCTCGCGCATCCGTTCCATCAAGGCCGGCCCCTGTAGGCCTTCAACATCGCCGGGCCAATTATCAACGTCGGTCGTGGTAGTCAGCTGACCACCCATCTGCATACCGGTGATCAGCACAGGCTTGAGGTTGGCGCGTGCGGCGTAAACAGCAGCGCTGTAACCGGCCGGGCCGGATCCGAGAATGATCAGACGGGTGTGACGTGCTTCGGTCATGCTGCCTCCAGAGCACCGCTATTGCGGTGGAATTAGTTAACTGAGCAGGCCTCGATTATCTTGCAGCCTCACTCTCTACGGACGATCGCCAAAACCACCCCGCTCGAACAGGGCAGCCACGCATGGTAGCTATGCATGCAGGCATTGGGTATTCCAATCACTGTATAAGCCGGATAGTTTAACCCTATCGCAGCAGCCTTTTATCTTCTTTCAGCAAGGATCTGTTTCATGAAGCACAATTCTGTCCCATTGAGCGGCCCCGATTATTTGCGTCAGGGCTGGCAACGCGTGCGTCAGCCCGGCTTGCGCCGCTTCGTAATAATTCCGCTGCTATTGAATCTTGCCGTGTTTGCAGCGCTGATCGGCTGGGGCGTGCGTCAATTCAATATCTGGATGGCGCAATTAATGGCGACCGTGCCCGGATGGCTGAGCTTTATCGAATGGCTGCTCTGGCCGCTGTTCGCGCTGCTGGTCCTGCTCGTCTTGTTTTTTGGCTTCAGCATAGTGGCCAATCTGATCGCCTCTCCCTTCTATGGCTTTCTCGCCGAAAAGGTAGCTGAAAAGGAGCGCGGAGAAGTCAGTCCGCCGACCAGTCTGCGCGACATCATGCTCGTGGTACCCCACTCAGTGGGTCGAGAATTACGCAAAATAGGCTATTATCTGCCCAGACTGCTCATTCTTCTGCTGCTCAGTTTCGTACCGGTTGTCAATCTGGTCTCATCGCCGCTGTTAATGCTGTTCGGCGTGTGGATGATGGCGGTGCAGTACATCGACTTTCAGGCCGACAACGATCAGGTCAGCTTCATCGACATGCTGCGCTGGATGCGCGGTCGACGCATGTTATCGCTCGGCTTCGGTTTACCCGTGTACGTCGGCATGCTTATTCCGCTGATCAACCTGCTGGTCATGCCTTCCGCTGTTGCCGGTTCCACGCTGCTGTGGGTGCGCGAACGCGGGCAATCGCCTACATAAATCTGTCATGAGGTTGTCATACGCGCATCACCACAGCACGGGATGCTATCAGCATGGATACTCCTTTTGCTGCACCCCAATGCTTTGCCGTGGTTACCGAGACCTACGCACCACAGGTTAACGGCGTCGCCAACACGCTCAGCCATCTGTGCCAGGGCCTTGTGCAACGCGGCCATTTGTTGCAACTGATCAGGCCCGCGCAATCGGGTGAACAACCTGGGCAAAGCGACCGGCCCGGTCTTCTGGAGCGCCGTACCAAAGGCATGCCTATTCCCGGTTATCCGGGGCTGCAATGGGGACTGCCTGCCAGCAAGCGTCTGCGTGACCTCTGGCAGAGGCGGCGCCCGGACGCGATCTATCTGGCGACTGAGGGCCCGCTTGGGTGGTCTGCATTACGTGTGGCGCAAGGCATGGGCATTCCGGTCATCAGTGGCTTTCACACTCACTTTCAGCAGTATGCCGATCACTATGGCGTCGGACCACTACAGCACCCGGTCATGAGCTACCTGCGCTGGTTCCACAACCGCACCCAACTGACGCTGACCGCCTGTCCGACCCAGCAGAAAGAGCTGATGCGGGCAGGTTTCCATAACCTTGCGCATCTCGGACGCGGCGTGGACTGCGACCAGTTTCATCCGAGCCTTCGCGACCCCACCCTGCGGCAGCGCTGGCAAGCGGCTGAAAATGATGTGGTGTTGCTGCATGCAGGCCGGCTGGCTCCAGAAAAAAATCTGCCGCTGCTGGTGAAAGCCTGGCAACAACTACGTGCCCAGCGCCCCGTTTCGGTTCAACAGATACGCCTCGTCGTGGTGGGCGACGGCCCATCACGCGCGCAACTGCAACGGCAACTGCCCGATGCCGTTTTCACCGGATGGCTCAGTGGCTCAGCTCTAGCGACGGCCTATGCCAGCGCTGACATATTTGTGTTCCCTAGCAAGACTGAAACCTTCGGCAATGTAGTGACGGAAGCAATGGCGTCGGGCCTGGCGGTCAACGCGTTCGATGCGGCGGCAGCGCACCAACATATTCGCGATCGCTTCAGTGGTTGTCTGGCGCCCATTAGTCTAGACCCGCAATTTATCAGCAATCTGCAGTGGCTAGTTGACGATATGGAGCGGCGGCGGAATGTGCGTATACATGCAAGACACCGGGCCTGCCAGCTTGGCTGGAACCCGGTGATCAATCGGTTTGAACACTACCTGAGCAGGGCTGCATCAGGCCCGTTGAGGGAGGCTGATCTAGCCCCCGCCAAAGATCGGCGATTCAGGCCAGGGTCTTCAAAGCCTCACGGCTGAAGGGCAGAATTTCGCTGAAGCGACCTTCGCGAACCTTGTCTGCCCACTCAGGATCAACGATCAGCGCGCGACCTACCGCGACCAGATCGAATTCATCAGCAGAGAGACGAACCAATAGGTCATCGATATTGGCTGTTTGAGCCACCTTGTCGGTCTTGACCATGAATTCAAGGAACTCGCCGTCCAGACCAACACTGCCAACAGTGATGCAGGGCTTGCCAGTAATCTTGCGCGTCCAGCCAGCCAGGTTCAGATCAGAACCTTCAAACTCAGGCTCCCAGAAGCGGCGCTGCGAGCAATGGAAGATATCCACCCCAGCTGCAACCAACGGCGCCAGAAAAGCGTCCAGCAGTTCAGGCGTTGGGGCTAGTCGTGCGGTGTAATCCTGCTGCTTCCACTGGGAGAAGCGAAGAATGATTGGGTATTCAGGACCGACTGCGGCCCGAACGGCACTGATAATTTCCACAGCAAAACGACCACGGTTTTCCATGCTGCCACCGTATTCATCGTCACGCTGGTTACTACCCTCCCAGAAAAACTGGTCGATCAGGTAGCCATGGGCACCGTGCAGCTCGATCGCATCGCAACCAATTGCCTTGGCATCGCTGGCCGCCTGGGCAAAGGCGTCAACCACTTCACGGATATCGTCGCGCGTCATGCCGTGAACGACTTCCTTGCCATCCTTGATTTTCTCCATTGGGCCATAACCCGGCACATCAACGTTTGGCTCAGCACCCAGACGGCGGGTATTGCCCACGTGCCATAACTGGGGAGCAATCTTGCCACCCACAGCATGGACGGCGTCCACGACCTTTCTCCAACCGGCAAGCGCTTCCTCGCCATGGAAAGCAGGTACATCGGGATAGCCACTGGCCGCCGCGTGATTGATGGTGGTGCCTTCGGTGATGATCAAGCCAACACCGGACTCGGAACGGCGACGGTAATAGTCGACCACCTGGTCTGTCGGCACGCCGCCCGGGGAAAAGTTACGGGTCATTGGCGCCATGACGATCCGATTATTCAGCGTGAGCGGGCCGTACTGGAAAGATGCAAATAATGAACTGGTATCAGCGGACATCGATAAATCTCCTGTAATAGGGTTGGACATGATAAATACGACTCTGACGCGGCACCCGCGAGTGGACCGGTCGTCTTGCAGTAGGACAATTGGCCCCAATAACCCTCAGGGTTGTAACAGGCGCTCCAGCTGACTGATAAAAACGCGCAGCGGACCAATTTGTCGGTCCACTTTCATGCGCAGCAGGGCGCCCTCCCAGGCTGCGCCGATGAAGGCACCCAGCGCATGCGGATCCTGATCAGCCGGTAATTCTCCTGCATCCCGAGCCTCGACCAGACAGTTGGCCAGCAGCTCACTGGATCGATTGAGAATGGCACTGGCCGCATACCCTATTGGCTGACTGTCACCTGCTTTTTCATGGCAGAGGCTGCCAATAAAGCACTGATGCGTAGGCTCATGCTGGTTGGCAAAGTAGCCGACAAGATCCCGGTAAAAGCGCAGGATGCGCTCGCGGGGACTGGCGTCATGAGCCAGCAAGGCAGCACCAAAACGTTCCAGGCGCGGCAAGTAGTAGTAATGCAGCGCCTGAATGGCAAAATCTTCCTTACTCTCGAAATAGTGATAGAAGGAGCCCTTGGGCACCCCGGCATTTTGGGTGATTTCCTGCACGCCTGTCCCGTTGTAGCCCTTGAGCAACATGACCTCGGTACCGGCCGCTAGAATTCGCGCACGTTTATCTTGGATTGCATTCATGAAAAGTACTATACGACCGGTCACCTTGGATTGATAGCGCAAGCAGAGATCATTCATTCTAATGATAAAAAGAAATAGACAGACACAAAAAAGGCCTCCGGGCCAGGGAAGCCTTTATCGTGATTTGGTTGGGTCCGACCGGCAGCCGGAGCCCTCAACCAGACTTAGTGCTCGACGCCGCCTTCACCATGGATATGACCATGAGCGAGCTCGTCTTCTGTTGCATCACGGACTTCGATAACCTTGACTTCGAAAGTCAGACGCTGGCCTGCCAGCGGATGGTTACCGTCAACCGTCACTTCATCGCCTTCAACACCGGTGATGGTAACGATCTGCATGCTGCCATCGGGGCCTGAGGCATGAAATTGCATGCCTGGCTCAAGCTCTTCGACACCTTCGAACATGTTACGACCCAGTACAGCAACCAGTTCAGCACTGAACTCGCCATAGGCGTTTTCCGGTTCTACTGTTACTTTCAGTTCGTCGCCAGCGGCTTTACCATCAAGCGCCTGCTCGAGACCGGGGATAATGTTACCTGCACCCTGCAGGTAAACCAGCGGACCGCCACCAGCGGACGAATCAAGCACTTCGCCAGCATCGTCGGTCAGTGTGTATTCAATCGATACGGCTTTGTTCGCAGCAATCTGCATAATTCGTCACCTGTTTTTTCGCGTAAAGCGCTTTAGTTTACGCCGTTTTGACGCGTAACGCACGGGTTGACCGATGCATGGTTCGCCTAGACTATAACTCCCGACGCCGGGCTTTGACCGCGCGGATTAATTAAGAGGTAAAGATGACCCAGCGCCTGGTACTGGTGATCAATTGCGGTAGCTCTTCCATCAAATTTGCCTTGCGCCGCGAAGCCGACGGTAAACCGCTCATGAGCGGTATTGCCGAGCGTCTGGGTAGCGGCCAGGCAAGCCTCAGCTGGCGCGCCGCAAACACTCAGCAGGAAATCACACTGGCTGACGGCGCACATGCCACTGCCATGACAGCCCTGATGCCCCTGATCAAACAACATGCCGACCAGCCACTGAGCGCAGTCGGCCATCGTGTGGTCCATGGTGGAGAGCATTTCACCCAAGCTCAGCAGATCGACGCCAGTGTACTGGATGCCATTCAGGCCAATGCTGCCCTCGCACCCCTGCATAACCCGGCCAATTTGACCGGCATTCATGCAGCCATGCGGGTGTTTCCTGACGTCGCGCACGTTGCCGTATTTGATACCGCTTTTCACCAAAGTATGCCTGCCCATGCCTATCGCTATGCATTACCCGAGGCGTTGTATCAACAGCACGCCATTCGCCGCTACGGCTTCCATGGCACCAGCCACCAGTATGTCACTGATCAAGCAAGCAAACTGACTGGCCGCCAGCCCGAGGAAGGCGCCTGGCTGAGCGCACACCTGGGCAACGGCTGCTCCACTTGCGCTGTCTTGAATGGCCGCAGCATGGACACCAGCATGGGTCTTACGCCCCTTGAAGGCCTGGTGATGGGCACACGCAGCGGCGACGTGGATCCGAATCTGCACGCACATCTGCAGCGAACGCTAGGCTGGGATCTCGTACGAATCGAACAGTTGCTTAACCGCGAAAGCGGCTTGCTCGGGCTATCCGGCCTGACCAACGATATGCGCCAGCTCGAAGAAGCCGCGGCTCAAGGACATGCCGGAGCCATATTGGCCATTGAGGTTTTCTGCTATCGACTAGCCCGGTCGTTGTTCAGCATGTGCGCTGCGCTGCCGCGCCTGGATGGATTATTGTTTACCGGAGGTATCGGCGAAAACTCAGCCAAGGTGCGCGCGCGCACCTTGGCACACATGGCAGCGATCGGCCTCAAGCTGGATCACCATGCCAACGACAACGCACCCAGGGGTGTGGCCACCGCCATCCATGCTCAGGGCTCGCCGATGATATGGGTCATTCCCACCGATGAAGAACGCCAGATAGCACAAGAGAGTCTGGCATTGCTCGACCACTGAATCCAACAACAGACGGAACGCTTGCATGCACACCTTTTTTATTGCTCCAACCGGTTTTGGAGTCGGTCTTACTTCGATCAGCCTGGGTCTGATTCGCGCGTTGCAGCGCACCGGCTTGCGCGTTCACTTCCTCAAGCCCATTGCCCAACCACATCCGGGTGACACCGGCCCGGAACGCTCCACCGAACTCATCAGCCGCACTCTTGATCTGTCCCCGCCGAAACCCCTGGGCCTGGCAGACGTTGAACATCGGCTGGCCAACGGGCAGCTCGACGAAGTACTCGAGGACATCGTCAGCAACTTCCATCTGGCCGCGGCAGATGCCGACGTGGTGATAGTCGAAGGCATGGTACCCACGCGGCAGGCCAGCTACGCCGCTCGGATCAATCATCACCTGGCGCGCAGCCTGGACGCCGACGTCATACTCGTCACCGCGCCTGATGACGAGGACATGTCCAGCCTAGCCGACCGGATCGAGATACACGCCCAGGGCTTTGGCGGCCCGGCCCACTCGAAAGTCCTCGGCGTGATCGTCAACAAGGTGCGCGGACTGGAGCTTGCTGATGGCCCCCCCGCCAACCGCAGCGAACTCAAGCAGACCCTCAAGGAGTTCGCCCTTGCTCTCAAGCAGGAATCGCAGGTACTGGACACCGACGACTTTCGCTTGATTGGCTGCATTCCCTGGGAAGATACGCTGAACGCCCCCCGCACCTCCGACATCGCAGAGTTACTGCACGCCACCGTGCTCCATGAGGGGCATATTGGTAGCCGACGGGTCATGGACATCGCCCTGTGCGCACGCACGGTGCCCAACATCGTCGAGCGGCTGAAGCCCGGCACCCTGATTGTCACGCCCGGTGACCGCGATGACATCATCATCGCTGCTAGTCTGGCGTCGCTGGCAGGCACGCCTCTGGCGGGATTGATGTTAACCAGCGGTTTTACCCCGGACCCCCGAGTGATGCAGTTATGCCAGCCGGCCCTTGCCGGTGGCCTGCCGGTACTCTGTACCACGACCAACACTTTCGATACGGCCACGCGGCTGGATCGCATGAACCGTGAAATTCCGGTGGATGACCATGAGCGCGCCGAACAGGTCACCGAATTTGCCGCCTCCCATATCGACCATGCATGGCTGCAACGCCGCTGCGGCGCACCACGAGAAGCGCGCATGTCGCCTCCGGCTTTCCGCTATCAGTTGATGAGCCGGGCCCAGAAGGCAGCCAAGCGCATCGTGCTGCCCGAAGGCGATGAGCCACGCACAGTACAAGCCGCCGCAACCTGCCAACGTCGTGGCATTGCCCAATGCATACTGCTGGCCAAGCGCGAGTCAGTGGAAGCCGTCGCCCGCGCGCAACATATTGTCCTGCCTGAAGGTCTGCAGATAATCGATCCAGACGACGTGCGTGCACGCTACGTTGAGCCCATGATGGCACTTAGAAAAGGCAAAGGGTTGAATGCCCCCATGGCCCTGCAGCAGCTTGAAGACAATGTCGTATTGGGCACCATGATGCTCGCCCTGGACGAAGTTGATGGACTGGTATCCGGTGCCATCCACACCACCGCCAATACCATCCGCCCAGCCTTTCAGCTGATCAAGACCGCACCGGGCTACAACCTGGTGTCGTCCATCTTTTTCATGCTGCTCCCTGAGCAGGTGTTGGTGTACGGCGACTGCGCAGTCAATCCGGATCCGGACGCTACCGAACTGGCCGAAATTGCAATTCAGAGTGCCCGCTCCGCTGAAGCCTTCGGCATTCCAGCCCGCGTAGCGATGATCAGTTATTCGACTGGTAAATCAGGCACCGGCGAAGATGTGGAGAAGGTACGTGAGGCGACCCGCATCGCTGCGGAGCGCGAGCCCGGGCTTCTGATCGACGGCCCGCTCCAGTATGATGCTGCCGCGATTGCCAGTGTTGGGTTGCAAAAGGCACCGGACAGCCCGGTGGCTGGCAAAGCCACTGTATTCGTCTTCCCAGACCTCAATACTGGTAACACGACCTACAAGGCCGTGCAGCGCAGCGCCAATGTGGTCAGTGTCGGCCCCATGCTGCAGGGCCTGCGCAAACCGGTAAATGACCTGTCGCGCGGTGCGTTGGTGGACGACATTGTCTATACCATCGCATTGACGGCCATTCAGGCCGACATGAATGAATAGATCCGAGCCAGCACCCCAGACTGGCACTCCAAGACTAGCCCTTTAAGCGAGTGACTCGAATGCTGAGTTTTCTGCCCCATAGCCTACGCGGTACCCTTGCGGCCCTGCTGCTGATCCTCAACACATTGCTGTGTTTCAGTGTGTTGTTCCCCCTGTCGCTGATCAAGCTCCTGCCTATCGCAGGTCTGCAGGTGTTGTGCACCCGCCTGATCATCCGCATAGCCGAGTTCTGGATGACCTGCAACAGCGGCTGGATGGCCCTGACCGGCAACATCCAGTGGGATATTCAAGGTCGTGAGCGGCTCGACTACGACGGTTGGTATCTGGTGACCAGTAATCATCAGACCTGGGTCGACATTCTGGTGCTGCAGCACAACCTCAACCGCCAGATGCCGATGCTCAAGTTCTTTCTGAAACAGGAATTGATCTGGGTCCCGGTGATCGGGATTTGCTGGTGGGCGCTCGATTTTCCGTTTATGAAGCGCTATAGCAAAAGTTATCTGGCGCGCCATCCGGAAAAAGCCGGGCAGGACGTAGCAACCACCCGCAAGGCCTGCGAGAAGTTCAAGACCACACCCGTGGCTATTTTTAACTTCCTCGAGGGTACGCGGCTCACGCCCGCCAAGCACACCGAACAGAACTCGCCTTTCCGCCATTTGCTCAAGCCCAAATCCGGTGGCATTGCCTTTGTACTCGACGCCATGGGCTCACAGCTACGTTCCCTAGTAGACATCACTATTCACTATCCCGATGGTAACCCCAGCTTCTGGGATCTACTCAGTGGCCGGATCAGAACGGTAGTCATGCGCTGCGAACTGAAACCGATACCTGCAGAATTCCTGGGCCGCGATTACCAGAACGACCCGGTCTTTCGCGAGGCCTTTCAAACCTGGGTCACCCAGCTGTGGGTAGAGAAAGACAAGCTATTGGGCGAACTGCACCAACAATACCCGATCGAGTAGGGAGCGGGATTACTCCCGCCGCCCTCTCACACCACC
>TARA_R110001592_G_scaffold36789_2_pt1 | contig 12209 bp, 12 predicted proteins | sample TARA_R110001592 | Tara Oceans TARA_R110001592 (sample SAMEA4398387) | marine metagenome | biome: Polar Biome; feature: [SRF] surface water layer (ENVO:00010504); material: water (ENVO:00002006), including particulate matter (ENVO:01000060) such as... | depth 5 m
ACCACGACAAGTCATATGATAAACAAATCCACTCCAAGTCTGAACTAATTCATATCCAGCCAAAACAAATCTATTAAATATATCAGAATCCTCTTTTGATTGTGGAGCATATAATTCATCGTGACCACCAATACTTTGGAAGTCCTCTTTCATTATAGCCCACGGCGCAAAGATTCCATTTGTTGTAGTATCTTTTTTAAATGATTCATACTCTCTTAACAATTTCTGTTCATCAAATTCTTCAGGTTCAATACCATAATCTCTGAGTATCTTTTCTGGACCATCTGGATGTAGTGGTGGTTCTATTCTTGTTCCACTAACCACTACACCTTTTTTAATGTATTTATTTATCTCCACATCAAGTCCTGGTAATGCATACATATCAGCGTGATATATCATAACAATATCATTGGTTGCATAATTATTAATCAATGTATCATATAAAATTGTATGTCCTAATCTTGTAGGACCTTCGTTTCTGTGAATTTTTACATTTGGGTCTTTCTTCTGAATCTTTTGCATCCATTCCCAAGTTCCATCATCAGAGAAATCATCGGCCATACATATTTCGTGTATGTATCCAAGATTCTTTCTAATACTATTGTAACTCCATTGTAAGTATTTTAAATTATTTCTACTTGGTTGTATAAAACTAATTGGTTTCATCTGTTTTCTCCATTCACTATAAACCACATCATATAAAGAATCAGGTTTTATTTTCGCATTGTGTTTTCCAATGTTAAACAAATCACTTATTTCATAAACACTTTCTAAATCTATCAAACTTAATTGTCCATCATCAAGTCTAATTATATTTGATGGAACAAAATCATAAAAGAATAAATCTGTATCTTTTATTTTATTTATTAACTTTTCTGTAAATTCATCAGGTATTAAGTGTGTATCAAATTCATTATCTGATAATACTTGTCCAGCCTTCGAAACATAACCAACAATATCATTACCATCAACGATTAAACTAACTAAAGCTGGTATCAATCCATCAAAGAAGTTTTTCTCAATAGCTATTTCAAAGTTAGTTCGTCTAACATAGTCTTTATGAAATATTTTGTAGTATAAATCATTCTCTCTATCATAGTAGATAGCTCTTCCGTGATTAACACCCATATCATCAATTCTATTATACTTATCTCTTATTGTTTCAAAGGTGTTTCCAAAACAATGAGCTATATCTTTTAACTTAATTTTAATCATTATAATGAATCCTATTTTGTTTTATCTCATCCCATTGTTTAGATATATTCTTTTTAGCTATAGCACATTTTAGATTAGGAAATCTAGCCATACCATTATGAAAATCATAATAACCTTCATAAAAATTAGAAGTATTCTTTTTTCGCCAAGGAATGTCGTGAGTACAATCATCCCCTTTTTCTAAAAATTCTTGTATTAAATCTGTAATAAACTCTGTTCTATACACAGCTTCTGTTGATATTCTTTTATGTGGTGCAAATTTTCCATCATAAAACCAAACATGCTCTCCCTCTTTATAACCAGGAGATGGATATTGTCCCCAATTATTTATTACTATTTTTGATGAGGGGTCTTCAGAATTTGGAAAATAACCTTCAGCAAATGTTTGTGTATTGTATTTTTCAATTTTGTTCATTAAAATATAATCTACATCATTTTTGACTAGAGCCTCATCTACAATATTTTTCCAATCTTGTTTTGTGAGAAATAACTCTTGGTCTTCATTAATAAATAAAACATATGGTGTCTTAACTTCATTCAGTAACGCTCTTGTAACTAATGCCCAATCAGGCTCTAAATTCTGATAGAAACTTAATTTAGGTATATTTTCTTTATAAATTGAATAAACTTCTTCAAAGTTATCCTCCCAATTATAATTAATTATAAATTCATAGTCTCCCCATACATCAGCGATTGTTGGTGTATTTCTTCTAATTAACTCTAACCTTTCTGGAATTGTACATATAAAATTTTGAACTACAGTTATCATTAGTTTTCTCCCTTATTGGATTGTGTTTCTATCCACTCATATGTTTTTCTCATACCCTCAATTAAAGTTTGTTTAGTTTCCCAACCAATATTATTTCTAAATAACTCATTATCAGAATTTCTACCTTTTACACCCAACGGTGTTGGATGTCCGTATTTATCTTCAAACTCTTGACCATATAAATTATTTATTGTTATGTCTTTACCTGATATATCAATAGCCATTTGTGCAAAATCATTAATTGAAATCATCTCCTCAGAACCAATATTGACTGGTTCAGTAAAATCAGATTCCATTAATCTTCGCACAGCTTCTATACAGTCATCAATATATAGAAATGAACGAGTTTGTTTCCCATCACCCCATACTTCTATATCACCATCCGACATAATAGCCTTTCTACACATAGCAGCTGGTGCTTTTTCTTTACCACCAGTCCAAGTTCCTTCAGGACCAAATATGTTGTGAAATCTAGCTATTCTAATATTTAAACCATAATTCCTTTCAAAGGATTTATATAATCTTTCACTAAACAATTTTTCCCAACCATATTCTGAATCAGGATTTGCTGGATAAGCTGAACTCTCTTCACAATTAGGATTATCAGGATCTTGTTGATTGTATTCAGGATAGATACAAGCTGATGATGAATAAAATATTTTTTTAACTTTTTTAATCATAGACTCGTGAGCTACATTTAAATTTATTAATGCTGAATTATGCATTACATTAGCATCATTTTCACCTGTAAATATGTATCCAGCTCCACCCATATCAGCTGCAAATTGATATAGTTCATCAATGTCTTTTTCTATTACTGTTTGTACAATATTTTTGTGAGTCAAATCACCTATTGTGAACTTATCAGCTTTTGTTTTTGAAAACTCAGGTAATTTTAAATCAACCCCATGTACCCAATAACCCTCTGATTTTAATCGATTAACCATGTGACTACCAATGAAACCACCAGCACCCATTACTACAGCTTTTTTCATACAACTTTCTCCTGATTTAACATTTTTTTAACATAATTATTATCAATTTCTACATTTGTAAATTCATTTACTACCTCAATAAATTCTGATGTGTTTTTTAAATTATTAACAACATAATTTATATGTCTTGGTTTGTGAGGTTGCCAAACCCATTCTAAAAATCTTACAACTAAGTCATCCGTATCACAAGGAAAGTTAGCTTTAAATGTACCTTGTTTTTTAAACATAACAGGCCATTCAAATTCTTTTTGGATTTTTCTATCTAAAATAAAATCAAAAAAATTATCCTTTACTTGTATTTTATTTGTAAAGTGACCAAATTTTTGTAAGTATGGTGGCTCGTCTAATAAATCAAATCTAAAATTAAGTGTGTTACCAACCCCATATGGTTTATTTAATTCACTAGTGCCTGATGGTATTATATCAATATGATGTCTTACTTGTTTCTTTTTTTCAACTATTTTGTATCCATTTTCTTCATAACCACCTAATTGATTTATTACACATTCACGCAAAACATTTCTATCTTTACATAATAAATCCAAGTCATCATTATCCACATAGTTTGGAAACATACCATCATCTTTTATAATTACATAATCGTCATAATCTAAATTACTGAATATTGTGGCTAAATCTACCAAATTTGAATAACCCCTATGTTTAAAAGCACCATCCATTAAAATAGCTTTTATGGTTTTCTTTCCTCTTTTTTTCTCAACTGATATTCTATGAGCTCCATCCCAACCAGCATACAAATGTCCAGTTTGTTTCACTCTAACATATTCGTTTTCATATGGTGGAGTTAAATAATTAAAACTTTTTTCAAATTTTAAAAAATCTTCTGTATTCATATAATTAGATTTAGCTCTCCCCAACTTAACCATTCTTTCATAATACTCATCGTATAGTTTTGAGTCTCCACATATAGCATTATAAACAGGTGAGTTTTCTATTTTTGTTGGGTTATTAACTCCATCATCATCAAACAATCTAAGATAAATTTTATCTATTTCTATTTCTTTTATCATATTTTTTTCCTATTAACCATAAATTTTCATCCAATGTTCCGTCATCTCTTTCATCATTGATTCAAATGTATACTTAGGTTTCCAACCAAGAGTTTCTCTGATTTTTGTAGAATCACCTTTTAAATATTTTAATTCCTCTGCTCTCAAAAATTTAGGATTCTGAACAACATAATCTTTATAATCTAAATCCATTAATCCAAATACATAATCACACATTTCACGAACTGAATGAGTGACTCCAGTAGCTACGACAAAATCATCAGGCTCTGTATGATTAACAATCATATTCATAGCTTTTACATAGTCTTCTGAATGTCCCCAATCACGATAAGCATCCATATTACCTATTTCTAATTTGTCTTGTAATCCTAACTTAATTCTTACGGCTGCTTTTACAACTTTGTTTGTTACAAAGTTTGAACCCCGTCTTGGTGATTCGTGATTAAACAATATACCATTTACAGCAAATAGATTATGAGCAAATCTATAGTGTCTAACTATGTTATAACCAAATACTTTAGCACAACCATAAGGACTTGTCGGCTCCATCTTTGTAGTTTCTCTCTGAAAACCGTCTTCTTCAACAGACCTTCCAAAACATTCAGATGATGAAGCTTGATAAAATCTAGCATTAGGACAATGATATTTATATGCTTCTAACATATTCAACACACCAAGTGCGTTTGTTTGAACTGTAAATTGTGGAACATCAAAACTAATTCTTACATGGGATTGAGCGCCTATGTTATAAATTTCATCAGGTTTTATTCTACCCATCATCCTTTCTAACGAACTAACATCAAGTAAATCTCCATACTCTGTCTCTACACCCTGACCAACTAAATGGTCGATTCTACTCTCTTGATGCTCAGCAATAGAGTTTCTTCTTACTATTCCATAAACCTTGTAATCTTTTTCTAATAAGTGTTCTGCAAGATAACTACCATCCTGCCCATTAATACCTGTTATAAACGCTTTCTTTTTACTCATAAAAATCCTTTATATTTATTGTTTAAAAATTATAACATCTCTGTCAATTTCAAATTCATCAGTTGGAACTTCTATATTATATTTTTCAAAACTCTCAACCCCATTCCGTGTTAATTTACCCCTTGAAGTTGGTTCCGCCATTATTACAGAATTATGTTCACATACATACCATTTCCCAACATTTATCATATCCCAAAAACTATCTGATGAAGACTCTTTTTGCATGTAATCCATTTGTTTAGGATAATCAGGTTCATCAAGACAATCAAACATTTTTTTAATAACTTTAGCTCTACAAAATTGATGTTGCCATTGATATGTTATTCTTTTTTTTCTTAAAAATTTATATCCATTATGAACAATGTAATCACTTTCATCAATTGTTTTATGTTCGCTATCATACACACCATTATAAAAAATAACAGAATATATAGAATCATCTTTGATACTATTTACAAAATCATAGGCATTATTAGCTCTATCTTCATCTAAGTCAACTAAATAGCTATCATCCGTAGCCCAATATATCCACTCATCATCATCAACATCCTCTAATAACCCATCAATTGTTTCTTTAAATTCAACTGGAGTTTTTATAAATTCAACTTTATCACCCCAATTGTCTTCTAAAAATTGTGGATATTTTTCATTGTACGGAATAACAAATTTTAATTTATTAGATGGCCACAAGTGTTGATATGTAGTTATCATATGATTAGTTATTTTATGGTATCTATCACAACTTAAAACTATAGCTTTCATTAAATATCACCTCTATTTGATTTTATACACTCTACATTTAAACTGATTAATGTTCCATTTTCTTTATCCATATGAGGAATATATGCTTGGGAGTGGTCATCTAAATCTAAATGTTCTGTTTCTTCCCAATCATATTCAATAATATTTTTCATATCTAAACTTTTTAATAATGATTTTAAACTTTTAAAATCGTAAGTGGTTCTGTGATAAATTGTTTCATCACCCATTGACATTTTCCCATATAAAGGACCTAAAAATTTATCCAATGAACATTGTTTATCAAAATATAAACCAACCATAACTTCAAAGTCTGGAACAGCTAATCTTAATATTCCTTTTGGTTTTAATACTCTTATCCACTCATTCAATACATTTCTAACTTCATCTCTGTCGAAATATTCTATTACATGTGAAGCATATACCAAATCAACAGAATTATCTTCATAAGGTAAATTGAATATATCCTTTGAATCTAAATGTGGATAATCACCACCATCAATGTGAGTCCAACCTTCACCAAAATCTCTCCAACCACAACCCATATTTATCTTAATCATTTTTAAACACCTCCATTTGTGTTAAATCAGGCCAATCATTTAATACCCATTCTCTTGGTTTTGTATTAATAGCTTCAGGTAATTTCTTTAATCCATTTTTAGCTGTTTCTGGTGTCATGTAATAGTGATAACCCATAGATGTAATATTTTGTTCTCTCCACGGTACATCTGAAACTCTTCCATCATAAGTTAATTTTTTAAGTTCATCTCTAGCTATTTTATTATCTGTTAAAATCATACCACCTCTACCTAAACTTAAATGTTTTTGGAATTGAAAACTAAGACACATAAAAGTTCCTGATATGTAACTATTTGGTTTCCACAAAACTGCAGCATCAATTACTTTATAGTTAGTGTTGTTATCTATATAGTAATAATCAGTCCAATGTTCATCTTTCCATTTTAAATCTATACCAATTTTATTAGCAAGAAATGGTACTGATAAATAAGTTCTATTAGGTACAGTCATTGTTTTTACATTAATCATTCTTAAACATAACTCAATTCCATGTGTACAACAATCTACTGATACTGCGTATGGTGCACCAAAATATTCTGCAATTTTATTTTCAAAATCCGTTACAACTTTAAAGCTCATTTAAAAATTCCTTATCATTTTCTTGACCTTTGTATGGTCCTGTTTTATATTCATAAACTAATGTATTATCTTCCAATATAGTGTAAGTGTGACCACCTTCTAATGTAAAACTAGCATCACCTGATTCTAAGATTGGCTCCTCAATAACTTTATCATCAATGTCAAAAAAAGTACATTTAACCTTACCTTGAATAACCACCCAACTTTCTTGAGCTATACATTGTTTTTCACCCGGTTTCCATATATGTTTATGTGGTTGAAATGTTTTACCATTTTCCATATTTAATAGAGCACATTGTATAAAATGTTTTTCTGAAACAACTTCAGTTCTACCAGGTTTTAAATCCGCTTTCCGAACTATAATATGTAACAATTTACTGGGTTCTACTTTTGAGTATATTAATTGCATTGTTTTTCTCCTATCAATTATATTAATATAAGGTTTTTTTACTATTAAAGTCAAGCTTTTTTATAATTTTTTTCATATCTTTAACATATTTTTTTTCATTAAAAAATATATTATAACTATTTTTAGCTATTTCACTTTGTGTCTTATAAAAATCATTATCTATTTTTAATCTTTTAGCTAATAATCTAGCCGAATCTAAATCACCCATCTTTACAGTTAATTTTGGATGACATAATTGTTGTGTATCTAAACCCTCATAACCAATACAAGGTATTCCGTGATAAGCACAATTCAATGCGAATGTTCCAGCTGCATGTGTTGTCATCAAATGAACACCATACTTAAACCTCGATAAATTGTTTACCCAATCAAGCCAGTTCATATAAGGTAAATGATTTAGGTTTTCCATTTGTTCTTCATTTTCTATCTTTCTACCCATTGATGGTGCATAAACACTTTCACCAAATTCTTGAGCAACCATATAAGAATCAAATCCACCATACCATCTAACCATGTTACCACCAATAATTACTCCATCTCTAGCATCATAATTGACAATATGTGGTTCAATTTTATCTTCAATCATCAATGATTTATTCTGAAATACATTTTCTTTTTCAGTTAATCCTTTATAATATTCTACATCAATTTGATTATGTGCAAATATTACATCCATTTCCATTAATATGTTATAAAACCATATCTGTTGATGTAGTGGGTAATCTTGGAAATACCAATGAGGACCTTCTTGCATAGTTCCTATTTTTTTACAAACTCTTTTCATTTGTTCAATTAATGGATAAACCATTAGATAATCTATTTTTGTTTTAGGTATTATTACAATACCCAAATCGTACATATCATCATCTAAACTTTGTATTGACTCAATGTTGTGATGTGTAGCATCGAGTCCAACATACCAAGCATACTCAGTTCTCATATTATCAAAATCTCTTGGTATCTTACCATCAAATGGTGATTCACTAAAAAATGCTATTTTACTCATATAATTCCTTGTATGTTCTTTCTATCCAATAGTTAGTATCTCTATTCATAGAATTAGGTGGTATCGCATTAAAATGATAAACCCATCCAGCCTCTAAAAAATGTAGTTCATCTGTCCACCAATGATTACTATCTAAATATAGTAAATTTTTCCTATATAAGTCAACCAGATTATAACAGTCTGGTAATATTTTTACATCTATATTATTCTCAACTAATAAAAAATTAATGATAGTTTGGTCTGTAGCAGTTTTTAATTTAGCTATAGTGTCAATGATTTTATTACTGTTATCTTTATAATACTGTATTACCTTCTTGTAAAAATCTTTATGAGTTTTATTAAGTATCTGAAATCCGCCATTGATATAATTCCATGGTTTTATTCTTTTACCATCAAACAACTCATCACCGAAACCACGAACGCTTCTTAACACCCATTCATAATCACCTTCATTCATTACACCACAATATTTACTATCAGTTAGTTCAAAAAAGTTAGGACAATCTGGATGAACTATTGTATCAGCGTCAACCATTAGAATTTGATTATAGTCAATATCATTGGCCTCTAATATATCAAATACATAATACCTTTGCCAAGTTATTTTCATATAGTCTATTGGATATAATAAATCTTCCCAAACAATTAATTCACAATCATTTTTATCACACCATTGTTTCCAACTTTTTATTGAATAATGATAAGAATTATTTCTACCATTTCCCAAATCAATGTTAGGTATAAAGACTATATTTTTCATACAAATTGTTTTCCTAATTGTTCTTCTGTCAACTTATTAAATGGATAACCTTTATGACTTTCTCTTTCAAAAAATCTTTTTATCCCATCCCAATCTTTAAAATCTTTTTCTGTTTTTTTGTTTTTTCTACTAAAATAAAATCTTGGTTCTAAAAAATTATATCCATCAACTTGAAAAGAATAGTTATCAATTAAATCATCATCACCTTGTGCATCAAAATACATAAATTTAGATTTATTTGTTTCAAATATTTCTACACCATCGAATCTCATAAATTGTTGATTGTTGTTAAATAATTGTTTTCTAGCTTCTGATGATATTATTATATCTAAATCATTATTTTCTCTTATACCCATTAAAGCTAAAATACCACTTTGACATATAGTAAATTCACCTCTTGGTATTTTTAGCTCATCTATTAATTTAAGACATTGTACATTATTAATCAAAGGAAATACTTTCTGAGCTTTGGCTACTCCATCTTTGTATCTTGGTTCATCATAAATTTGTTCTTTTCTCATATAAAATGGAATGTACTTACCACCATTAATCAACCTACCAATCATAGCACAAGCTCTGTGATAACTATGTCTAATGAATCCATTATCAAAATCAACTGAATTTTCTTTTAAAAAGTTTTCTATTTCTTCATCAGACATATCTTTTAAATTAGAATAATATTCTTCTGTCATATTATCCCAACCTAACTCGTGATGGTCACCTACATTTTTTTTAAAACCAGCAGTCATACAATTAAAGTATTGCCAATTACTTGGATTCAATTTAGATTTTTGTTCTTTTAAATTATTTACATTGGAATAGTAATTCACAACATCTTCTACAGTGTTTAAAGTATGATTGTTAGTAACCATTTCTTTACCACCTGCACCTTTTTGAAGTTCCATCTTTAAAAAATAATCAAGACTTATTGGTTCATATCCTTGTGTTGAAATTTTTGTTTTTTTCTTATGTTTACCCATATTTAAAAAATACTTGTTGTCTCTTGAGTCACCATCCATCCATTTAAAATTTAAATTTGCTTTCCAAGCAGAATAATTGAAACTTAGTTGGTCTCTTTTACTACCATATTTTATTTCATCCCACCAAATATTCATTGTATCAATCACATCTCGTTCATTATGTCTTCGTAAAACTTCCATAGTAACTGCTAGTCCGTTTTTTTCTGGATAACTTTCACTTTTATATTTTTCTATTTGACTAATAATTAAATTAGGATTGTCCTTATAACTATTATTTTTTCTACCAAAATAAAGTATAGTTTGTGCCTCTTCATAAATACAATCTCTTGGGTCTAATACATTTTTATTATGATTCATCATTGCAACATTACAGTCTTGTAAATAGTTATCAACCAATTCATTCAAATTATCTCTGATTAAAATATTTCCATCTACCCAAACGCTTATATCATATTCTGGTAAAAATCTATGTGGTAACACTTTATGCTTTCTTGCATTTCTTGTTGAATCTTCATACAATGGTTTAACTTTTCTTACATCCCACACATCAGATTTTATATCTGAATCTGTAAAACATACAAAATCCCAACCATCTGGAATAAATGATGGTTCAGTTAAATTATCATAACCACCAAATATAGCTGTGTATATTACTTTGTTATTTTTCATTATAAGTAATTTTCCCCTTTTACAAAGTTATGTGATAATGGAAATTGTCTCTGCACTTCATAAACATCTGAACATCTTACAACCATGTGATTTGTTCCACATTGATTACCTACATTGAGTTTAGCCTTTGACTTTATGTAAAGTTGAACTCTTAAATCTATATGTCTCATATCCAAAATATTGTTTATAAAATTAAAAGGTGTATGTTGAATGGGTTTATATGTCCAATAAAAATATGGTAAATTATTATTATTTAAAATCTTAGTAATTTTTTCAGTATCATTATTAAAAGTTTTTTCATTATGTATACCCCTCTGAGTTCCGAACCTATCTGAAACTAAAAGACACCCATAATCATTATTACCAACATATTCTTTTATTATTTCATCACCAAGTTTTTTCTCTTCGTCACTCCAATACATTTCAGGTTGGGAATCTTGATATTCATTATCTTTAAACTGCCAAAACTTTAACATTTGTTCGACTAGTGGTATATCCGAATTATTATTATCGTAAACTCTATAATGGTCATGAAATATTTCACCAACTATATAATCTTTAAACCCATTAACATGTGGATTATTTTTAAATATAGTTTCAACAACATTAGTATCAACACCAAACATATTCTTTATTAGTTTTTTTGATGGGACATAAACTTTACAATTTGGATATTTTTGTTTAAGTAATCTTGGCATTGCTGATATGATTCCCCAATCTCCAATACCCCAAGCAGTTCTGAGTATCGTAAACTTTTGATTTTGGAGATAATCATCGGGTATTCTTAATCCATTAGATTTTTCAAAACCAAGTTTTTTTACATCATCTACTTGATAAACTTTGTTATCTATTATTCTATAAAAAATCATATTGTGTTATAAAACTCATTTTGTTTTTCTTGTCTATCTATTGTTTTAGGATGATAGAATGAAAATTGTTCCTCTGCTGGAAGAAATGTATGTTCTTTATAACCCGTTAACACTTCATGTACTTTATTCTTCCATAATATGTTTGGACGATTTCTCCAAATTCTACCTTGATAATCAGGAAAGTTTACCCAACCTTTTTTATTAACATCCCAACCCCACTTATCTATATGTTCTTGTGTGATACCATCAACCTTGTTTACTCTCGACACCCAATACAAATCTATTGTTGGGTTCGCTCTTAAAACATCTTTTATATTCTTCATTAAGAATTTATGTGGAATCTCATCAGCATCTATATTAACAATATAGTCATTTTTACACATACGAGTTAAGTAGTTTTTTTGTCCAGCGTAATCTTTTAACAAATGTCTTTGTTCAAAAGTCATTTCGTGCATAGATGTCATCACATCTAATATTTCTATTGTTTTTGGATTGTCTGAATAATCATCAAGAATTACTATTTCGTCTTCTTCGTCTTTATGTTTGACTAAGAACTCTAATAACTTCTGTAATGATTTATCTTCATTGTGAGTTAAAAT
>TARA_R110001592_G_scaffold23259_6_pt1 | contig 12195 bp, 6 predicted proteins | sample TARA_R110001592 | Tara Oceans TARA_R110001592 (sample SAMEA4398387) | marine metagenome | biome: Polar Biome; feature: [SRF] surface water layer (ENVO:00010504); material: water (ENVO:00002006), including particulate matter (ENVO:01000060) such as... | depth 5 m
ATATGCCTGAATCACTGTGACGAAAACCGTCGCGGTTTTAAAAATAATGCCTTGTATTACCTAGGCAGCTGAGAAGAGGGCTGCATTATGATTAAAGAAAGTAACTTGCCAGAAGCAGCGGCGGTATTTCGTGAAGTGGTATTGGCGGGTGATTATTACCTAGGTAAAGTCAGCGCCGGACAAGTTTTTAGATTATTAGATTTAGAGGGTAATCAGGCGGCGGACACCTTGTTTTATTGTGCCGACGATCCGGCTGAACGATACAGTGCCACCGATACTATTCGCGAGCAGGGCAATGTGTATTTGACGGCGGGCTCAATACTGCGCAGCAATAAAAATCAGCCCATGCTAGAAATTGTTGCTGACACCTGTGGCCGCCACGATACCCTTGGCGGTGCCTGCGCCACCGAGAGTAATACCGTGCGTTACGATTTAGAAAAACGGTGTATGCACGCCTGCCGCGATAGCTGGATGTTGGCCATTGCCGAAAAGCCAGAATACGGTTTGAGCAAGCGCGATATTACCCACAATATCAATTTCTTTATGAATGTGCCGGTCACCGCAGATGGCGGCCTGAGCTTTGCCGATGGTATTTCTGGCGCCGGTAAATACGTGGAGCTGAAAGCCTTAGCTGATATTTACGTGCTTATCTCTAATTGCCCCCAGTTGAATAATCCCTGCAATGCCTACAACCCTACTCCTATTGAATATTTAGTGTGGGACGCAGCTTGAGCTCGGCATAAACATTGTTTTGTTAACGCTTCAGTGGACGGCCACTGTCGTATAGCACAACGGGACGGCCCGTTAACGGATTGCTATGTTCCAGAAAGTTTTGATTGCGAACCGTGGCGCAATTGCCACGCGGATAATTCGCACCCTAAAAGATTTTGATATTATCGCCGTTGCGGTTTACGCCGAAGCCGATGCCCGTAGTTTGCATGTCCGCAACGCTGATGAAAACTATAGCTTAGGTGACGGCGGTGCTGCCGAAACTTATCTCAATGCCGATAAAATCCTCGATATTGCCAAGCGCTGTGGCGCAGAAGCTATCCACCCTGGCTACGGCTTTCTCAGTGAGAACGCCGCTTTTGTTCGCAGTTGTGAGGCAGCGGGTATTGCCTTTATCGGCCCGACCGCACAGCACATGCTCGATTTTGGTTTAAAACATAAAGCGCGAGAAATTGCTGAGTCGGTGGGCGTGCCACTGCCCCCCGGAACCGGACTTCTAAATGATCTGGAAAGCGCTGTTAGCTTGGCGGCGGGGATTGGCTACCCAATAATGTTAAAAAGTACTGCCGGCGGCGGTGGTATCGGCATGCAGGTTTGTCATAGCGAAGACGATTTGCGCAGCGGCTTTGAAAAAGTTAAAAAACTGGGCGGCAATAATTTTTCCAACGACGGCGTGTTTCTGGAAAAGTTTATCGCCCGCGCTAGGCATATTGAAGTTCAGGTATTTGGCGATGGTTACGGTCAAGTGGTCGCCATTGGTGAGCGCGACTGCTCGGCTCAACGTCGAAACCAGAAAGTAGTGGAAGAATGCCCGGCGCCGAATCTGCCGGATTCTGTTCGCCACTTACTCTACACCCAAGCCGAGGATTTACTGTCAGCAATAAATTACCGCAACGCTGGCACCGTCGAGTTTATATACGATCAAGACAGTCGCGAATTTTACTTTTTGGAAGTGAATACCCGTTTACAAGTAGAGCATGGCGTCACCGAGGCGGTGTGGGGAATAGACCTAGTTGCATGGATGCTTATGTTAGCCGCGGGCGATCTGCCGGATCTTGCTGAACTGCGTAAAAAGCTGGTGCCCAAGGGCCATGCCGTGCAAGTGCGAGTTTATGCCGAAGATCCGTATCGCCAGTTCCAGCCCTGTGCAGGTTTGCTTAGTAAGGTTTCTTTTCCAGAAGCCAAGGGCTTGCGCATTGATCATTGGTTAGACAGCGGCATTGAAGTGTCACCGTATTTCGATCCCATGTTGGCCAAGGTTATATTTCATGCGCCAGAGCGCAGCGCGGCCTTGCAAGGCGTGGCTGCAGCGCTGGATGAAACCGAGTTATATGGCATCGTTAGCAACCGTGAATATCTGCGGGCGCTGCTAGATGACCCCTTACTAAAAGAAGGGCTGATTACCACTCGCTACCTCAACGATTTTCAGTGGCAGCCGCAGCGGATGACTGTGTTACAGGCGGGGACTCAAACCACCGTGCAGGATTATCCTGCGCGCAGTGGATATTGGGACGTCGGCGTGCCGCCATCCGGGCCCTTCGACAGTTATTCCTTCCGTATAGCTAATCGCTTACTGGGTAATGACAGCCGCGCCGCTGGTTTGGAAATGACACTGCAAGGTCCCAGTCTGCAATTTAGTGTGGCCACCGATGTGGTGATTGGCGGCGCAGAGATACCGGCAACTGTGTTTGGTGGCAGCGCCGGAGCGGACGGAATGTCAGTATTACCTTGGCAGGTTTTACATATTGAGGCTGGCCAGACGCTTACTCTGGGCCGTATTAGTTCAGGCGCTCGAGCTTATCTGGCTGTGGCCGGTGGCATTCAATGCCCGGAATATTTAGGGTCGCGTTCGACTTTCACCCTTGGTCAATTCGGCGGTCACAGCGGTCGCGCGCTGCGGGTGGGTGATGTCTTGTCATTAGCTAACACGCAGTCTGAGGCGAATCATTTACCCGCTCAGCTTAAACCTGAAATCACCCAGGACTGGAGCTTAAGGGTGATCTATGGACCACACGGCGCCCCAGACTTTTTTACTCCCGCAGATATTGAAGCGTTTTTTGGCGCCCAGTGGGAAGTGCACTATAACTCCAGCCGCACCGGCGTGCGTTTGATTGGTCCCAAACCAAATTGGGCGCGTGATAGTGGCGGCGAGGCGGGTATGCACCCGTCGAATATTCACGACAATGCCTATGCCTTTGGCACCGTTGATTTTACCGGCGATATGCCGGTTATTCTGGGTCCCGACGGCCCGTCATTAGGCGGTTTTGTGTGTCCCGCTACCGTCATCAGCGCCGACCTCTGGAAGCTCGGCCAGTTGCGCGCCGGAGATAAATTACAATTTGTGGCGGTTACTATTGAAGACGCGGTAGCGGCCGAGGCTGCCCAGCAAGCCAGTATTGAAACACTCGCGGCGGCCCCGGTAGTGATGACGCCCGTGAGTGAATTGCCATCGCCTATTGTGCAGCGTCTGAGCGCCGAGGAGGTCGGCGATGAAGTTTTGTATCGGGTCGCTGGCGATCATTTCTTATTAGTTGAATACGGGCCCTTGGAACTCGATATTCGCCTGCGTTTTCGCGCCCACGCACTGATGCAATACTTGCAGGAAAATGCTGTGACTGGGGTGCGTGAAATGACACCGGGCATACGATCTTTACAGCTCCATTACGACTCCCAGATAATTTCCTTAGCAGACTTGCTAGCGATATTGAGCGTGGCCGAGAAACATCTTTCAACGCAGCTGGAGCAGCTCAATGTGCCGTCGCGGACGGTGTACTTGCCGTTGAGTTGGGATGATGAAGCTTGTCGTCAAGCCATTATTAAATACCAGCAATCGGTGCGTGAAAATGCTCCCTGGTGTCCGAGCAACCTAGAGTTCATTCGGCGTATTAATGGCCTTGATAGTATCGAGGAGGTCAAAGACATCGTGTTTGATGCCTCGTATTTGGTCATGGGTTTGGGTGATGTGTATTTGGGCGCACCGGTGGCGACGCCGGTTGATCCTCGCCACCGTTTGGTGACCACAAAATACAATCCAGCGCGTACTTGGACGGCCGAAAACTCGGTGGGCATCGGTGGTTCCTATCTCTGTGTTTATGGCATGGAAGGGCCGGGCGGCTATCAGTTTATTGGTAGAACGCTACAAATGTGGAACCGCTACCGTCGCACCAAAGAATTCACCGAGCCCTATCTGCTGCGCTTTTTTGATCAGATTCGTTTCTATGAAGTCAGCCAGGAAGAGCTGCTGCAAATTCGTGATGATTTTCCGCTGGGTAAGTATTCGCTGCGCATAGAAGACGGCGAATTTTCTCTTTCGGATTATCAGCAAATGCTGGTGGATAACCGCGAGGAGATCACCACTCACACTGAGCAGCGCGAGCAGGCCTTTGCCGAGGAATTGGCGCGCTGGCATGCGGATGGGCAATTCCATTACGAAGCGCCTGAAATAGATGACGCTGCGGATGTGATTAGCCTGCAAGAGGGTGAGATACCAGTAGATAGTTCGGTGGCGGGTAGCGTATGGCAATTGTTAGTAAAAGAGGGTGACCTTGTGACGGAGGGGCAGCCACTGTTATTGCTGGAGTCTATGAAGATGGAGATCGCGGTATTCGCGCCACAGGCCGGACGCGTTAAAAAACAATTACTACATGAGGGCGCCAGAGTGAGTGCCGGTCAGTCTGTGCTTATTCTGGAGGACTTAGCATGAATCTTTCCCTGACGACATTGCGCGCCGCTTATTTGGCAGGCACGACAACACCACGTGAGGTGTTTGGAATTATTGCTCAGCGCTGCGAACAATATCGCGATCACAATATTTGGATTTACCCGCTCTCAATGGTAGAGCTGGAACCCTATTTTCAGCGCTTGGAGTCCGCTTCTGCACAGGACCTCCCTCTTTACGGTATTCCCTTTGCCATAAAAGATAATATTGATTTGGCGGGGGTGCCAACCACTGCCGCTTGCGAAAGCTTTGCCTATACACCGCAAAGCTCGGCTTTTGTGGTGCAGCGCCTTATTGATGCGGGCGCTATTCCGGTCGGTAAAGCTAATCTCGATCAGTTTGCCACTGGCCTCGTGGGCACACGCTCTCCCTGGGGAGCATGCAAAAATAGCTTTGACGCTAGTATGATAAGCGGCGGCTCCAGTGCTGGTTCTGCAGTCTCAGTAGCGCTGGGTATGGCGACGTTTTCACTGGGCACAGACACGGCAGGTTCCGGCCGTGTGCCAGCGTGTTTTAATAATTTGGTGGGCGTAAAGCCGAGTATTGGTTTATTGTCTGCCAGTGGTATGTTGCCGGCCTGTCGGTCTTTGGATTGCATGACGATTTTCGCTTTGCAGTGTGATGATGCCAACGCTATTTTGACCGTCGCCGAAGGTGAAGATGCCGCTGATGCCTACAGCCGTGCCAATTCATTTGCCAATGGCACTCGGCACTACGGACAATGGCAGGGATCTTTGCGGATGGGCGTGTTAGCCGCCGATCAACTGGCCTTCTTCGGTCATGAGGACTACGCTGCCTGCTATCAAAAAGCGCTTGACGCGATTGCGGAGAGCGGGGTGGAGTTGGTCGAAGTGGACTTTGCGCCGTTTATAGAAGCCGCACGTTTATTATATGAAGGGCCCTGGGTCGCAGAGCGTTATATTGCCACTTCGCCTTTAATTCAAGAACGGCCAGAAGCACTACTCGATGTTACTCGCACTATAATTTCGGCGGGTGACAAAGGTTCTGCGGTTGATGCCTTCAAGGCACAATATCGACTAAAAACGCTGCGTAAAGCGGCGACTGCGGTATTGGCGAGCGTAGACTGTTTGTTAACACCAACTGCAGGCCGACCCTACAGTATTGATGAAGTGAATGCCGAGCCTATTAAGCTAAATAGTAATTTAGGCTATTACACTAATTATATGAACCTATTCGACTTGGCGGGCGTGGCAGTGCCGACAGGGTTTACGGAGAGTGGTTTTCCCTTTGGTTTAACATTAGTGGGCGAGGCATTTAGTGATCGACGTCTATTGTCGGTGGCAAACCGCATTCAGCAACTCCTTAAATTACCACTGGGGAAATTACAGTCTGATTATCAAGCCTTGTCGAGCGTGCCTGTGAATAACTCGCAACGCATTGCGGTAGCGGTGTGTGGCGCCCATTTACAGGGACAGCCGCTTAACTGGCAGTTGACCGAGCGCGGCGGCTATCTGCTGTCACAAACTATGTCGTCGCCAGACTATAAACTTTATGCACTAGCCGGTGGTCCGCCGTTTAGACCGGGTATGGTGATTGCGCCGCAAGGCGAGGGCTGCGCTATTGAGGTCGAAGTGTGGTCCGTACCCGCCAGTGAGTTCGGCAGCTTTGTAGCGGGTATCCCTGCACCTTTGGGTATCGGTAAAGTCAGCTTGCAAGACGGCAGTCAGGTGAGTGGCTTTATCTGCGAAGCGTCAGGTCTAGCCGGCGCAGAAGATATCAGCCATTTTGGTTCCTGGCGACAGTATCTGGCCGCAAAATAAGCCCTTTAAAACTAAGTGGCATAAACGAAAGTTTAAGGCTCCCTGGTTACTATAGCGTTGCAGTCTGTCACCGCAGCGCTATAGTTATCAGCTATGCCGCTGTACATCCGTCCCAACATATAGCTTAAACCCCAGCCCCAGCCGAAACAGCCACTCTCATACTTATACAAAACAGTCGAATCTAATCAGAATGGTTTCTATCTAACCCTATAGATTAGCTTGGTTTTAAAGGGCTAAAGCTGGGCGATAGTCGGTATGTCTATGCGTGTCGATGGTTAGAATCTATGGGAAGTCGCGCGGCACCAAAACTAGGTCTCAACTGCACTCGCATCCGGTGCGCTAAATATATCAGTGCTTGGTGTAAAGTGTTAGGGGGGCGTGATCAATTTACTTATTGATAAAATGATCTGGACTGATAAGGCTTTAGCTTACAATCTAATTTGCAGACCCCTATGAAATGGGCAACAGGCAGCTTAAATCTGAGCTTCCATGATGATATTTGGTGTTTTTTACAAGCGCGCAATACCAAACTCACTACCTAGCGAGTTCCCCCGAATAAAGTTCGTTAACTTTATATGCACGACCAAGAAGTTCTATGCCGGCTAGAATACTCTTGAGTTGGTCCGTAATCGCTTCAACTTGCGCTTCAGCGCTATTCTCTTGTCGTACGTTAAGCAAGAAAATGTTACTGGCGCCTTGTTCAGCGCGCTTTTCTTCTTGCTGCTCTAGTTGCTTGGTGATTTCGGCGCGGCGTAGCGACACTTCAGCTTGAGATCTTTTGTTGATATATTTTGCGTGTGCTTGATGTAGCGATCCGCTTAGCGATTCTACTAGACCTTGTTTAAGATAGTTTAACTGTTTTATTTTTGCTGTGCTTTTATCTAGCTTTCCTCTTGCCGCGCGCCTTTCAAGCGGCATACTAAATTGAAGACCAATAAACGAATCCAAGCCGTCCCGGGTTTCGCTGCCCGCGCCGATGTCTTGACCTACCTTGGCGTAGATATCGAGATTGGGTAGGAGCTGATTCCTGTGAAATCGATTGGTGTTTTCTGTTTGTTTTAAGGCGTTCTCGATTTGCTGAATTTCTGGATGTTGTAAAAGGGCATCGGTTATCAAAGTGTTCATATCTATTCGTATATCTGCCGCTAGATCATTCAGCTTGGGGGGCTGGATTTCAGCGCTTGGCTTTTTTGGGTGACCCTGTTGGTCTCGCCAGTACATTGATAATCCAATAGATGTCAGCTCTAACTCGTTCTCGGCATTTAATACTTGGGAGTGACGTTTTAAGATGTTTTGCTCATTATCCAATAATTCTATTTCTGCGGAGCTTCCTAGAATGACTCGTTTTTGGATGGCATTGTGGCGATATTTGGCAGTTTTCAATAAGCTTTGATACACCTCAAGCTGTTTGTGTGCGTTTACCCAGTTTAGGTACGCAATGGCTGCTTGAACTCCGATATTGTTGATTGTCGTTTCTTGGCGCAACTCCTCCATGTCGACATTTAGATCTGAGTTAATAAGCGCCAAACGATTTTTATCAATATCTCCGTCTCGCAGTAATGACAAAGATACACCCATGCTGAATTCGCCGCGGTCTAGGGTGACAAATTCGTCTTCATAAATCGGGAGTTGGCCGTCGGAAATACGATATTCGGCAAATAATTTTGCATTTGAATAACGTAAAGGTTTAATTACTTTTTGGGCCACGGATAGGCCGTCGTAATAGCCTGAGGTGCGCGCCCTAGTATTTTGTTGCAGTTCAATGTCGAATGCGCCTTGCGCGTATAAGCGATCTGCTCTCGCTTGCTGTAGTTCTTGTTGCGCTGCTAAAATATCTGGGTAGTAGCTATTAGCAGATAGTAGTACATCATTGAGAGTTAGTGTTTGCGCGGCATAAGTAGACGGTATAAGCGAAAAGACGAGCAAAAATATAGTTGCTACAACGCTTATGAAACCGTTCGAATTATTTTCCATTTTGGCCGTTTTCGACGCCAGCGAATTCTGGTGGGAAGTTGTTAAGCTGCCGCCATACTTCATAACCTAGACTGACCTCACTTAATAATATCCAGCCTTTTGCTTTGCTACCAAGGGATACAAAGCCATCACTTGGCCACGATTTGTCATCTGGGTCTTGAATTAACCAGACAGTGAATGTCCCCTTGAGTGACGCGACGGGTTCGATAAATTTTACCAGGCCGCCAAAAGTACCCACCGCGGCTGAGGGCCAACCACTAAACTGTAAGACTGGCCAGCCTTCGAACTCTAGGCGAACTTTTTGCCCAGGTTTGACTAGTGGTGCATCTAAACCGCTTATTTCCATTGCCACCGCTCGTTTAATGTTTCGCGGGATAAATGTCGCTAGCTCTTCACCGGCTTTGATGTAAGTTGCTGTGCCTCCGGATCGAAGTCTGGAAATCGTGCCATCTCCTGGGGCAAGCTTGGTTTGAGATGAAAGCCTAGACAGGCGTACATCCACCTGATTGACCTTCGCCATTGTCTTTGCTTGCTTTGCTTTTGATTCCTCGTGTTTTATATCTGCTAGCTCAAGATCGCGACGAGACACCAAGCCTTGTTTAAATAGTTTTTTCTGTCTTTCAAAATCAATTCTCGCTGTTTCTGTCGCTACAATATTGGCTTGATATTCGAAAACAACAGCTGCTTTTTCACCGCTTAATCTCTCTATAAGATTAGGGTCTGTATCGACAATGGTGACGATAGGGTCACCTTTTTTGACCGGCTGACCTTCTTGAACATGCCAGTTGCCTATTTGACCCGTTACCAGTGCGCTAATTGTTTGAATACGATCTTCGGGTTTAAGTGCGCTAACTTTTCCAAGTCCAGCTGCAGTTTGTATCCATGGGGTGAACCATAAGATCAGAGCGATTACGATAATACCCGCTGCGGTTAGAATCGCGCTCAAGCGTGCGGCGCTTGGAAGTCTTTGAGCCTCTAGAGTTTTAAATTTTTTCCTATTAGCTTCTGTCAGCTTACTCACGGTCAACTCCTGGGTCATTCAGCGGGAGTATCGTTTGTGAGTTTTTTCCTGCGATTAATGTCTGCTTTGTTTCACCAAGCTGTAATTGGTGATCGACTGAGTCACTGTGATCTTGTTTAGTGAAATACAAAACGGTAAGCGGTAATTCAGATATTGAGTTCATAATGCTTTTGATTGACTCCTTGGTAAGCAAGTCAAAAAACGGTGTCAGTATTAGTATTTTGGGTTGCGTCAATAGGGTTGCCGCGAGCTTAAGTTGTAAAAAAGATGCGGGTGATAATGGGTCCCCTAAAGGCGATAGTAAGGTTTTTAAACCCTGTGGTAACTTATCAATCTCGTCCATAATATTTACCTGCATCAATACCGATCGCATTTCGGCTATTGCTGATCCAGGTTGTGACATATCTAAGTATTCTTCGATAGTGCACTCTACGATGGGTGCTCTGTCGATGACGACGATATCCTGACGCAAACGATAGACATCGAAGTCGCTAAAGTCGACGCCTGCCAGTTGAATAGCCCCAGACTGTGGATGAATGTTGCGCTTTAGAAGGTGGATAAAGCTGTATTGGGTGTTTACGTTTTCAGCGTGAACTACAATTTTAGTCTTTTCTGGGATGGTGAAATTGAATTTACAGGGGTTATTGTCGAGGGTGACGTTCTCGAAGCTTAAATAGCTTCCCTCCATAGTGCGATTGGCCCTCATTTCGATATTCTCTTGAGGAATTGAAAATATCTTTCCTAGTTCGTCGGCCGCACCGCACATTTCATAATAGAATTTAAGGTATTCAGAGGTCTTGGATAGGCCAAACAAAATAGCGGCTAAGATTAACTCGGCTGCAATGAGTTGGCCTAGTGATAGTTGGTTGATAGTAACCAGCCATCCTCCAATGCCTAGGAGGGCTGCACTTGCAGCTGCATAGAGCATTAGAAAGGCGATAGTTTGGGAGAAGGTATACTTAAAGTGGTCGCTATGCGTTTTAACATATTCCGCGGTGAGCTGCTCGGTGCGCTCTAGGGCATAATCAATATGTCGTGTTGATTTAAAGAACTCGTGTGCATAGGCAAGGCTATCCAGCCATTTAGATGTTTGATATTTTGCGTGAGAAAGTGCTACTGCGGTATTTATCGCAGAGTGCCCCCAAAGCCGCCAAATTAATAGTAGCGATAGTATTACCCCAAGATTAAACATTAATAAAACGGGGTGATAAAACGATACTAAAGTAAAACCTACAATCATTTGCAATAGCAGAGCGAAGCCATCCACTAATAGAAAGGGTATGTTCTTCTGGAGTACAACGATATCGAAGTAGCGGTTTGTTATGTCGGTATTTCTGCGTCCTGCGAAGTATTCATGACGGGCATAGATGGTGTGCAGGCTCACTTCTGCGGTTAATCTCGCATAAATTCTGCGTTGAAAATACTCCATAGTGCGCGTTCGCATGGCGGACAATGCAGCAGAAATTGATAGGCCTAAAAACAAAAGAATCGACAGGATAATAATAGCTCTTAGTGAGCTTATATTAACCAGAGTATTGATGAGTGTTTGTACCGCAATTGGCACCGATAGTGTCAAAATACTGATGGCGACACTGTAGACAATGGCAACATTAAAGAAATGTTTGTCGGGTGATATTAGCTCCCATAGAAATGCTGCGGGATGCTTTTCTTGCTTGGTAGTAGATGTGTGCGATTCCATAAATTGTAGATTACATAAGGCTAAGAGTTGAACGTAAACCTAAGACAGAAACCGGTAGGTTCTCCTAAACAGTAGGTATAAGCGTGCTAGCCAACATCATATGCAGTTTGCTACGTCAAGCTGGTCTCGTTTTACTGGGGTAATGTGTGTCGCCGAGTGTTACCAAATTACACGTTTACTATATCTGATGGGTGGCGATCTTGGCTACATTTTTTAAGTCTTTTAGAGGTCTTTTCTGGTCGCCATTATCCCGGTCGACAAGTTGGGTTTTGGAGCAAGCAGTAATCATTTTTATTCCAGTGTTGGCTGTGCTGTATTTTAGTGCGGTGGTGCGTTTTTGGGGCGGCCCGCGGAGGGCGTATTCTTGGTCAGTATTACCTAATGCCCTTTTTGTGGCGGGCGTTGTATCGCCTTTTTGTGAGGGCGGGGCTCAAATCTGCCGGCTTGCTAAAAATAACTTAGATCAAACTCTGCTGTTATTTTAGCTACTTAGGGTTCATTGATGGTCTGAGTATCCTTGCGCCCCGTAACAATCTGCGTGGAGATTTTGGTGCTGTTGGTTTCTGAAAGCATCGTCAACAGTTAAAACCTATCAGCTCGATTGATAAGTACAGTTGGATAGCTGGGCTTGCTAGGGCTATAAAGGTAGGGCAAATAAGACTTTTACTAACGAAGGGAAACGATTTTATGTCAAATAACAAATGTCCGGTGAACCACGCTGCGGGTTTAGGAACCACAAATCGCGATTGGTGGCCAAACCAACTTCGGGTCGATATGTTGCATCAGCACTCGGCCAAGGCTAACCCTATGGGCGATGATTTTAACTACGCTGAAGAATTTAAAAGCCTTGATTTAGCTGCTTTGAAGAGTGATATCGCGGCGGTAATGACCGACTCCCAAGACTGGTGGCCTGCAGATTTCGGTCATTACGGTCCTTTATTTGTTCGTATGGCATGGCACAGCGCGGGTACCTACCGTATTGCTGACGGTCGAGGCGGTGCTGGCAGTGGTAGTCAGCGTTTCGCGCCTCTCAATAGCTGGCCAGATAACGGCAACCTTGATAAAGCACGCAGGTTGCTATGGCCCGTTAAGCAAAAATACGGTAAGAAAATCTCTTGGGCTGACCTGATGATTCTCACCGGCAATGTAGCGCTAGAGACCATGGGCTTTAAAACTTTTGGTTTTGCTGGCGGCCGCGAAGACATTTGGGAGCCTGAGTTAGATATTTATTGGGGCGCTGAAGGTGAGTGGCTTGATGATAAGCGTTACACCG
>TARA_R110001592_G_scaffold25555_4_pt1 | contig 12187 bp, 4 predicted proteins | sample TARA_R110001592 | Tara Oceans TARA_R110001592 (sample SAMEA4398387) | marine metagenome | biome: Polar Biome; feature: [SRF] surface water layer (ENVO:00010504); material: water (ENVO:00002006), including particulate matter (ENVO:01000060) such as... | depth 5 m
CTCCGTCGCCGTCGCCACGGTCTGCACGTTGGTCGCCGTCTGTTCGCAGGCCGCCGCCACGGAGGACGACTGACGCGTCGTCGTTTCCGCCGTGCCGCGCATGCTGGTCGCCGTCGCCTGAAGTTCGTTCGAGGCCGACGACACCACGCCGAGCACCTCGCTCACTGTCGCGTCGAAGGCCGTCGTCAGCGCCGCAAGCTTCTGCGCGCGTTCGACCTGCCGTTCCTGTGCTTTGCGTTGCTCTTCTTCCAGTTCCTTGGCGCGGATCAGGTTTTCCTTGAACACCTGAAGGGCCCGCGCGACGGCGCCGATCTCGTCCTTGTTCTCAAGGGCTGGAATTTGAACGGTCCAATCGCCTTCGGCCAGGGTTTCCGTGGCTTTGGTGACGGCCTTCACGGGGCGGGTGATGCTCATCGCGACGGCCGCGCCGGCGGCGACGAACCCGGCGAAGATCACCATCGATCCGATCAGCATCAGCCGGTCCATGGACGTCTGCGTGTCGTCCATGGTGACAAGGGCCTGCTTGGCCCCCTGCTCACCGAACGCGACCAGTTCTTCGACGGCCGGGGTAACGATCTTGTAGATGGTGCTAAGTTCGTTGATGGCGGCCTCGTTTTCGACGGTCAGCTTGGCGAAGGCATCGAATGCGGTCACATAGCTGTCCAGAAGCTTGGTGATCTCGGCCTTGGCGCCATCAGGCAGCGGCGTCTCGGGCAGCATCGCCAGGAATTCGGCCCGGCGCTTGGCCACGCTGTCGATGTACTTTTCGGCGCCACGCAGCATGAAATCCTTCTCGTGCCGGCGCATCATCAGCATCTTGACCGTCAGGCCGTCCAGGTTCGCTTCCTTCAGTTTCGTTTCCACGGCATGCACGGCACCGCGCAGCGTGCCCTGAAGACCGGCCTTTTCATCCAGGCCCAATTCCTGGATCTGCGCAACGACCGTGGCGAACTGTTTCTCATGGGCCTTGACGGCGCCCTCCAACCGGGCCAGCGTTTCCGCCTTGGCATCCGCCACATGTTGCTTGCGGATCACGTCCAGAACGGATGTCAATTTCGCGACATTGCCTTTGTAGGCTTCCGCATACTTCATATCGCGGCGTAGCAGGAAATCCTTTTCCGCGCGGCGCATTTGCAGGGACTGGGATTGAATTTCCTGACTTTCCTGCGCCAGGGCGTTGTAGTCGGTATTGGACTTGACGGCCTTGGCGGTCATCGACTGGCCATAGACCTGAATGCCGCCGAACACGGCCATCGCCACGACGCCCAGAATGACGATGGCGCTCACGCGCTGTGCGATCTTGAAGTTGCCGAACAGGGTCTTGGCCGCGACCGCGCCGTTCCCATCCGTGTCATTCTGCGAATTTATCTGTGTCATTTTTCCGTACTTTCAGTTGATTTTCATCATTCGGCGCCCTGCGTTAGGCGCTGAAGTGAGACACGGTCGATAAAGCAAAACCCGTGCCAAGGTGATGGCGCCGTGACTGCTGACCAGAGGGATCGTTAGGTCTGAAAATTAGTATATAACGATATGCCGATGATGTCGCTCACGTCATACTTTCGTATGGCGCCGGGCCATGGGCGTTCAATCGCCCAATAGATCGGCGAGCACGCGTCCCAGGCGCGAGGCGGAAACCGGCTTCTGGAAGAAGGCATCCGCCCCGCCGGCCCGCGCCGTTTCTTCCGTCAGCGTGTCGCTGTATCCGGTGCACAGGATGCAGGGAACATCGGGCCGGATTTCCTTGATCCGCCGGATCATCTCCATTCCGCGCATGTCGGGCATGATCTGGTCCGAAATCACGGCCCGCCACAGGTCGGGCGTGTCGGCGAACACCTCGATCGCCTCACCGCCGCCGGAACAGACCCCGGCTTCATAGCCCAGCCGCTCCAGGCCGATCGAGACCATGTCCGCGACCTCGCTTTCGTCATCGACGATCAGGATCATGCCTCGGCCCGTCACCTTTTCGGCGACCTCGTCCGCCGCCGCACGGTCGGAACCGGGCGCCGCGCAGGGCAGAAACACCTCGAACCGCGTGCCCTTGCCCAAGCGCGTGTGAACACGTATCGCGCCGTGGTGGGCGGTGACGATGCCGTGCACCACGGGAAGGCCGAGCCCCGTGCCCTTGCCTGCCTCCTTGGTGGTAAAGAACGGCTCGAAAAGACGCCGGAGAACAGGTTCCGCGATGCCCGGCCCCGTATCCTCCACGTATATCATGACATGGTCGGACCCGGCATCGATCGCCCCCGCCACCACCTGCCAGGCGCCGTCCTCCATCTCCCGGATTTCCATGAAGTCCTCAGGCGTGGTCTTGACCGGGCCTTCGTGGGCGGACAGTAGCTTCGAGCCCGCGGATATGCGCTCCAACCCGATGTTGATGATTCCGTCCACTCCCGAGAAGGCGTCGTTGGCGTTGACGCCCAGGTTCATCAGCACCTGGGACATCTGGCCGGCATTTGTCATCGCGGTGACTTCCGCGTCGGAGGGATGAAACACCACGCGGGTCGTTACCGGCAGGGTGCCGGACAACAGCGTCGCCGCCTCCTCGCCGATCGCGTTCAGGTCGACAACATTCTGTTCGCCGTGCGATGCCCGCGAAAACGCCAGAATTTGGCTGACCAGTTGCTTGGCCCGGTCACCGGCGCGGGCCACGCGCTGGGCGAAATTGTGCTGCGGCGTGCCTTGCGGAAGGTCTTCGATCAGGAATTCGTTGAACCCCATCATGGCGCCCAAAAGGTTGTTGAAATCATGGGCGATGCCGCCGGCCAGACGACCGATGGCCTCCATTTTCTGGGCCTGTTGCAGCTGCGCCTCGATCTCACGGATTTCGGACACGTCGACATAGAAGGAACACACACCCGTGACCAAGCCGTCCGGCGTCAGCATGGGGGCCTTGATGTTGGTCGTGATCAGATTACGGCCGTCGGCACACCTGATGACGACTTCTTTCATGAAGGGCTGGCGCCCGGCGACGACCTTGGCGTCTTCCGCGTCCGTGCTCCGGCCGACCTCGGGGCCGAACAAATCGGCCGAACGTCGCCCCACGACATCCACCAGATCCCACCCCTTCCAATCCAGAAAGGTCTTGTTCATGGCAAGGTATCGCCCGGTCGTCGTCTTGATGGTGATTCCCGCGGGCGCGTTTTCGAACAGGCCGCGGAACCGGGCCTCGCTTTCCTTCAAGGCCAGGTCGGCGCGCTTGCGATCGGTGACGTCCATGATCGCCGTGCCGACGCCAAACACCGCGCCCTTGTCGTCGCGCACGGGGAATTTGATGTACTGCATCATCCGCTCGCCGTCGCCCTCGGCCGACACCGCCAGAGCCTCGAACTCGGCGGGTTCTCCCGTCGCCAACACCTTGGCTTCCTGTTCCAGGATGGTGTCCAGGGTTCTGTTCGAAAAAATCTCCGTGACCGTCTTGCCGATGATCTCCTGGACAGGCTTGCGCACCCACTGGGCATAGACGTCGTTGACGAACTGATACCGCCCTTGCATGTCCTTGAGGTTAAGCAGCATGGGCGCGTTCTGCGTGATCGCCTGCAGCTTGGCCTCGCTTTCGCGAATGGCGTTCTCCGCCAACTTCTTGTCCGTGATGTCCATGGCCGCCGTGCCGATGCCGATGACCGTTCCTTCGTCGTCCCGCACCGGAAACTTGATGAACCGCAGCAGCCGGTCTTTCAGCTCTTCACTGCGGGCATGGGATTCGAAATCCTGGACTTCACCCGTGGCCAAGACCTTCCGGTCGATCTCGAACAGGTCATCGAATCCATTTCCGGGAAGCGCTTCATGCGGCGTCTTTCCAACGAAATTGATACTTTTGTCGCTTCTTACATCGGCGAACAGCCGGTTGACGAAAATGTACCTTCCTTTGGTATCCTTGAGGTTCAGGTAGATCGGCAGGTTGTCAGTGAACGCCCGCAACCAAGCCTGACTTTGACGAATTTCGTCCTCTGCCTTTTTCTTTTCGGTAATGTCGATTGCGGCGGTCCCAACCCCCAAGATGACGCCCGTATCATCGACAACCGGAAACTTGATGTAACGGAAAACCCGGTCGGAATGCCCTTTGAAGCGTCCCGGCGATTCGATATCCTGAACGTCTCCCGTTTCCAAGACCTTACGGTCCAAGGCCATAAGGTCGTCCAGCTTGTTGGGCTCATAATCGACGTCTGGGAACTGGCCCAGAAACTGGTCCTGGGTCTTACCCACAAGATCGGCGAACAACCGATTGACGAAAAGATATCGTCCTTCGGGATCCCGCATGTTCAGGAAGATGGGAAGGTTGTCCGTAAACGCCCGGACCCAGGCTTGATTTTTGCGCAAGGCATCGTCGGCAAGCTTCTGTTCGGTCACATCAAGGACCAGGCCTTCGACGACCCAACCACCTTTAAAGCTTTGTACGGCGCGCTTTCGTTCGGACACCCAGCGAACGTCACCGTTCCTGTGGAAGACACGGTAAACGGAGTTCACCGGCTGTCCCGTCTCATATCCCGCCAAAGATTGCGCACGCTGAATAGCCAAATCATCAGGATGGAAAAGGTCCATGTTGCCTGAATTAATCATCCCTGTGGCCTCCGCGGCCGAGTATCCGGTAATCCCTTCCACGCCTTCGCTGAGAAATTCCACTTGGAATTCGCCGCCTTGGCTTTCCCTGGTCCGGAACACCATGCCGGGAACATTCTCCACCAGGGTCGATAACTGGCGCTCCCGGTCCCGAAGGTCGGTCAGATCGACGCTGACCGACACCACACCGGCGACTTCGCCGGTTTCATCGCGGAACGGATACTTGGTGATCAACAGGTTATGAACCGTGTTGTCGGCAAACGGCCGCTCGGTCTCCCGCGACAGGGTTTCCCCGGTGATCCGTGCCCGTATTTCCTGATCCTTGACCGTTTCACCATCGGCATTCGTGCGTTCGGCAAGGTTCAGGATGTCATTGCCGATCACGTCGTCCAGATCCAGTCCGTACCAGTCGCAGAAGGTCTGGTTGACGAGGTTGTATCGCTCGCTGCTGTCGGTCATCGTGATGCCGACGGGCAGGTTGTCGATCAGCGAGCGCAGAAGACGTTCGTGGCGTTCGAGCGCCCGGCGGGCCTCGACCTCCTGGGTCATGTCGATGCTGACGGAACCGATTCGGGCAACCTTGCCTTGTTCATCAAAGATCGGGAACTTGGTCACATTGACCGTATGCATACGGCCGTCGAGAAACTTGCGAGATGCCTCACGGGTTTGGATTTCGCCACTCCTCAGGACCGCTCGTTCATGCGCCTCGCCAATGCCTGCGTCCTCAGGCGTTTGGTATTCCTGGACCAGGACTCTTTTGGAGCCGACAAATTCTTCCGGTTTAATACCGTACCAATGCGTATAGGTGTGGTTGGCCCGCTCCACACGTTGCTCAGCATCCTTGATCAAGACCGCCACGGGCAGATGGTCGAAGATCGAATTCAACAGGCTTTCGCTCGCCTGTAGTTCGCGGGTCCGCGCCGCGACCGTCTGTTCCAGCGTTTCCGCCTGACGGGCCAGGGTTTCCTCGGCCTCTTTACGGGCGGTGATGTCGTAATGCCAAACCAGGGCCGCGCTCTCGCCCTCGAATTCGACGAGGCGCGAATGCATCAACAGCCACACCAGGCGTCCATCCAGGCGCCGCCGGCGCACCTCGACCGCATCAAGGGCGCCTTCTTCGTCGAACTGTGCGCTCAGCCGTTCCAGGTCTTCCGGATCCACGTAGGTTTCCGACATGGGCACCGCATTGAGCGCCGCCTCGGTCTGGGCGCCGAACATGTCGAGAAGGCTGTGGTTGACGAACAGCCGGCGGCGGGGCTCGCGGGCGACGACGGCGACGCCGACCGGGCTTTTTTCCAGGATCGCCCTCAGGTTCGTCTCGGATCGGCGGAGGTCCGCCTCGGCCCGCCGGCGTTCGGCGATTTCCTGGGTCAGTTCCACGGTGCGGTCGGCGACCATGTCCTCGAGTTTCTCAAGGTGGGCCTGCAGCGCCTTTTCCGCCCGGCGTTCATCGGTGATGTCGAGAATCGCCGTGCCGACACCGGTGATCGTGCCGGCGCTGTCGCGGATCGGGAATTTGAACTGCCGCAGGGTAACCGGCGCGCCATCCTTCATGTGGCCGAATACGGTATCGGTTTCGAACACCTGGACCTCGCCCGTCTTGATGACCTCCCGGTCGATTTTCTCGACGGCCGCGGCGCGCTCGGGCGGTAACATATCCCGCGACGTCTTGCCGATGATCTGTTCGGGCGCGTACCCATGCCATTCCGCGAACTTGAGGTTGCAGTGCTGATAGGCGCCGTTCTTGTCCTTGAGCGACAGCATGATCGGCACGTTGTCGGTAATCCCGACAAGCCGCGCCTGGGTCTCTTCCAGGGCACGCTGGGCAAGCTTCTGTTCCGTGATGTCCGTCATCGCCGTGCCGACGGCCATGATGTCGCCGTCGGCATCGTAGACCGGGAACTTGATCATGCGGAAGATCGTCGACTTGCCGTCGGGCCGGCGTTGCAGTTCGGAAACCGTTTCCTCGACGACGACCTCGCCGGTTTCGATGACCCTCTGGTCCAGCGCTTCGACGACCTTGGCCCGGCCGGGATTCACAAGGTCGCTCGACCGCAGGCCGGAAATCGCGCGCACATCGAGGCCGTGCCACCGGGCGAAACCCGCGTTGCCCTCTATAAAATAACCGTCCAGATCCTTCAAACAGAGCATGATGGGCACGTTGTCGGTGATCGCGCGCAGCCGCGCGCGGGCGTCTTCCAGGGTCTTCTGCACCGCCTTTTGATCGGAAATGTCCGTCCATAACGTGGCGATCAGTTCGACGTTGCCGTCCTTGTCATGGACCGGGAACTTGGACACCAGCGCCGAGCGTTCGACGCCATCGCGGCCGATGCGGGTCGTCTCGCTGGTCAACGACCGCCCCTGTTCAAGAACCATCCTGTCCTCGGCATCGATGGCGGCCAGGATCTCGGGCGAATTCAGGCCCAGCTCGTCGATCCGCTTGCCATAGGCTTCCTCGGCGCGGACCCCGTAGTTCCGTTCATAGACCTTGTTGACGAATACATAGCGATAGTCCCTGTCCTTGAGCGACAGGGAACTGGGCAGAGCGTTGACGACACCACTGAACCGCTGCTCGATGGACTGCCGGGCGCGTTCGGATTCCTGCTGTTCCTGGCGGGCCATGATCAGCGACGTCAGGGCCGCAAGCGACCGCGCCAGAGATTGTTCCTCAAGCGTCCATTCCCTCGGATCGCCCACATGCTCCAGGCACAAGACACCCTTCAATTCGTCACCGACATGGATCACCGCGTCGAGCATGGAGGTGATGCCGTGCCCGTCCAGGTATTGCCCGGTGAATTCGGCGGTCCGGGGGTCCGACCGGGCATCATGGGCATCGATCACTTCGACCTGTTGCAAGGCCTTGAAATATTGCGGGAAATGATCGCGCTCAAGAACCATTCCGCTGCTGTGAGCCGCCGCCGTGGCCTGATATAGATCCAGGCATTCGATCTGGCTCATATCCGGGCGGGCATGCCACACGCTGACCCGTTCCACGCCCAGGGTTTCCGCCGCGACCTGGGTCAACAGGGAAAAGGCGTCCCCGGCATTGGGCGACGCCATCGCATCGCTGGCGACAATGCGGTCGAGCGCCTTGTGATAGCCTTTCAGAACACGTTCCCGGTCCAGGGCGTCGCGCTCCCACTTGTCGCGCTCGGTGATATCGACGCCGAGCGCGCCGACCCCGATCAACCGGCCGCCGTCGTCGGAAATGGGGAACTTGACGATTTCCAGGCGATGATGCGATCCGTCGGCGAATTGGCGATCCTGCTCGCGGGTGATGATCTTGCCGCTGTCGGCGACATCCTTTTCCTGAGCCCGCGACGCCGCCCAGGCCTGTTCCCAGGCGGGGAAGCGCTCTTCGTTGGAACTGCCCAGAATTTCATCGCCGCCAACCCCGTAGCGGCGGGTGAATTCCTTGTTGATCAGCATGTAGCGTCCGTCGGGATCCTTCACGGTCAGGCCGTGGGGAAGGTGGTCGACGATCGCCGATAACAGAACGTCCCGGCGCCGCAGTTCCTCTTCGGCCAGCGCGCGGTCCAGTTCCGCGGCAACCCGGCCCGCGAAGAATTCGAATGCCAGTTTGTGCAGGTCTTCCAGAACCATCGGCTGACGGGACATCGCCACCATCAGGCCCAGACAGTGCCCGCTGGCGCCATATAACGGCACGCCGATGTAGCCCTCGATGCCTTCATCCGCAAGGAAGCGGTCTTCGGGGAATTTTCCCGCGGTGCCCCGCGGATAGACACAGAGCGACGCGTTGCGCGTCACCGTCTCGCAGGGGCCGCCGACGATAGGATAACTGATGTTGTCGACCCGCTTGCCGTCGACGATCGCAATCACGCTTTCCGCCGTCTTGCCGTCGCTGGACAGGCGGGAAATGTAGATTTGATCGACCCCAAGTTCCTGCCACAGAGCCTGGGCGACCTGCTCCAGAAAATCCTGACCGACGGTCCTGGACGTGGCGCCGACAACGTTGCGGATCAGCTTTTCGATCACTTCGCCCTGGGAGGCCCGGCGTCCCGTTCCGCGATATCCCAGGAACTTGCCGCCGTCGAACACCGGCAGGCCGCTGACGGCGATGGGGAAAGTCGTCCCATCGGCGCCGGCCATGATAAAAGTGAAATCGTGAAAGGGCTCATGCGCGTCGATGATCTTGCGGTAGGCCGCCCATGCCGTGTCCTGGGCAACCGACCTATGCAGTTCCTCGCGCGACTTTCCAATGCAGTCTTCGGGCCGTATCCCGACCGAAGAGATCACCTGATCGGAAATGAAGGTGAACCGGTCGTCGGCATCCGTTTCCCAAAACCAGTCGGCGCTGACGCGGGCGAAGTCCATAACGCGCGTGTCCGCACCCGCGCCGTCGTCCCCGGGTCCGCCGGTCTGGCGTGTTTTCGTCGACTCGTCCGATGGTGACCGTGGCATTCAGCCCCTCCCGGCAAGGCCCCCGTATCCCCGGATTACGCGGCCCAACGTGTTCCTGGAAAATGAACGTGTTTCGATCTTTTCATCCGACGCGCGCCTCGGCAAGCCGGAAGGCCTTCTCCGGCGGCAATGGATGGCTGAACAGGAACCCTTGCACCGTCGTCACCCCGAGATCCGCGAGAAAGCGAGCCTGGGCACCGTTCTCCACACCCGCGGCGACGACCGTCAGATCAAGGGCTTTGGCGGCGCGGACAATCGCGGTGACGACTTCGCAGGCACCGGAATCGGACGGCAACTCATCGACGAAGGATCGGTCGATCTTGAGAATGTTCACCGGCAATCGCACCAGTCGCGACAGGGACGAGTATCCGGTGCCGAAATCCCCGACCGAAATCTTCACGCCGGCCGCGCGCAGGCCGGACATCATGGCGATGCCACGGCTAAGTTCACCGGCCGACATGGCATCCGTCAATTCGAACTCAATCAGCGACGGCGGAATGTCATAGGCGTTGATGATCTTAATGAAATCCTTCAGTTCCCGGTGCATCAACTGGCTGGGGGACACGTTGATCGAAATCGGCAGGGGCGACCGCCCCGCGTCGCGCTCAGCCTTCAACAGCCGGCAGACCTCGTGCAAAACCCAATCCGTGAGCGGCACGATCAGGCCGCATTCCTCGGCCATGGGAATGAATTGCGCCGGCGGGATCAGTCCCCGTTCCGGATGGTGCCAACGGATCAGTGCCTCAAATCCGCGGCACCGCCCGTCGGCCATGTCGATCTTGGACTGAAGATCGAGCCTGAATCCGTCGTATTCAAAGGCATCGCGAAGGTCACGTTCCAATCGCAGCTTGGCGTTGGCCGCCTCGACCATCTCCATCGTGCATTCGCGCACGGGAACACCCGACCTGCGGGCATCATCCAAGGCCAGTTCGGCGCACCGAAAGCAATGCCCGATGTTGACCGGCCCCGTGCCGACATCGGCGGTGCCCACGTTGACGCCGACGTAGAAGTCCATGCCGTCCATCTCGAAGGGATGGTCAAAGCTGCTGACGATGGCGCCGGCGGCCATGTCGGGAAGCGCCGGACCCATGCTTTGGGCATTGATCACGACGAAGGCATTTTCCGAATATCGGGCGACAAGGCCGCGCGGACCGACCACCGCCTGGAGACGCTTGGCCGCCTTCGCCGTTAGGCGCGACCATATGTGCCCGGCCACCGGTCCCTCGACATTGCGCGGCTTGTTCAAACCGACAAGCATGATCGCGAAGCCATCGCCGATAACCGCGCCATCATCCACCAGACCGGCGGCCTGCCGGAAAGCCTCCGCCCGCGACGGCAGACCGTCGACGGCCGGCGTCGATCGCGAGACATTCACGGGTACCGTGCCCGGAAACTGGCATTCGTCCAGGGTGCAGACCAGCCGGCCCGGGGCAATCCCCATCATGCAGCACAGCCCAATGTTCAGCATTCGGCCTTCGCGGTCGCGCATGACGATGCGGCGCGCCACTCCCTCTTCACTGCCTGTCAGGGTATCCCGAAGCAAAGACGCGATGACCGGCCCCGCCTCCATGCCAAGCAGGTCGTGGAGACGCATCAACTGGTTGCCCGAAACGCCGGCGAAGGGCAGTTGTTCCAGCATCGCATCGGTCATCAGGAATCTCCCGTCACGGTCGACGGTGAACAGGATGCCGGATTGGTTGACCTGCGCTGGGTGAATGCTGTTGCTGACGTTCACGGGACGTTTCCTCTAATCGTTTAATTGCCTGTCCTGCCCGTGGCATCCGGCGGGATCAGGCGGCTCCCCCGGAGGGACGTCCCGACGGTGCGCCGGTGGTCCGCGCACAGCGCGAGTGCCAGTTATCCGCGATCTCGCCCAACCGCCGGGCGGCACGATGAAGGCCTCCCGTCCGGATGCTTGAAATCCTGAACCGATAATCCTCCATGGAACCGGCCAGATTCTCGATGCCGCCGCGCAGGTCGCCGATCACGCCTTGGAATTCACCGACTTCGGCCCGCAGAGTCTGAGTTTCCCGCTCCAAGGTCTCCACCGCGGCGCGCATCCGCGCCAGGGGGCCGCCCTGGTGGGGGACGGGCCGGACGATCTTGACGGCGTTGCCTTCGAATTTACGCGGCATCGCGCAGCACCTCTTTCAGGGCCGTTTCCAGATCCTTGGCGCCGAACGGCTTGTGCAAGACCTTGGCTTTCGCAAGAACCTCGAACAGGTTCTCGTAAGGACGGATCACGCCCTTGTACCCGCCGGTCATGCCGAGCACGGGAATCCGGGAGCCCAGCTTCTTCAACTCGGTCACCAGTTCGATTCCGTCGGCACCGGGCATGAAAATGTCGGTGATAATGGCGTCAACGCTCTGATCGCGCAGGATGCCGAGACAACGCTGGCCGTTCTCCGCGGCGATCACGGCATGGCCTAGTCGCTCAAGAAGTTGCACGACAAAGGCCCGGTGATCGATGTCATCGTCGACGACGAGAATTTTTGCCATTTCGACTTCCTTTATTCTTGCGCCCATCCTTGCCGCGTTCGGACGCGGGGATGTTTCCCATTTGTGACAGCTGGGACAGTACCGCGGCCGACCCGCGATTTCTGCTGACCTGGAGACGAGGGTGCAGACACAAAAGTATGGGGTAGGTAATACCTATCCGCCCGGCATCCGCGGGCCCCTCAGGGGCCGCCGTGGCCGGTTTGACGAATTCGGATGGGATTTTGGCGCCCGGCCATGGCGGGACCATGGCCGGGCGCGCGTGGTGTGTTGGACGCCGCGGTTACGAGCCGTATTTGACGCTGCAGCCGTAGGGCCGGGTCCCCTGCGGATTGACCGGCTGGCCGGCCTTCATCTGGGCAAGCGCGCTCAGAACATAGTTCTGCGCCTTGGGAATGTCGGTGACATCCGCCGACTTGATGCTGTCGATGGCGCCGTGATAGGTGAGCAGCCCCTTGGCATCGATGATGAACATGTGCGGCGTGGTACGTGCGGCGTACTTGCGGCCGATTTCGCCCGATGGGTCGAGCAGCACCGCCGACGGGCTGGCGTTGCGCGATTGGGTCAGGGCATCGGCCTGCGGACCGCTGACGTTGCCCTGCTCTCCCGGGGCCGAGGAAATCACCGACAGCCAGACGACGCCGTCCTGGGTCGCCTTCTTCTGGGTCATCTGCATGTTGCCGGATGAATAATGCTTCACCACGAAAGGACA